>JGI24023J19991_10000181_pt1 | contig 46690 bp, 41 predicted proteins | sample Cruoilmetagenom1_FD_19991 | JGI IMG/M metagenome (IMG submission 19991)
AATGGAATATTAAAATATTGTTCTACATTTGTAGAGTTAATTCTAATTTTGTAGAGCAATGCAATTATCAAAAACTGAAGAGCAATTAATGCAGCACCTGTGGAAGCTCGAAAAAGCTTTTATGAAAGATTTATTGGATGTGTTTCCTGACCCAAAACCAGCAACAACAACTATAGCAACTTTATTAAAACGGATGACTGATAAGGGGTTCGTAGCTTATAAATTATACGGAAAATCTAGAGAATATTATCCGTTAGTAAAAAAATCGGATTATTTCTCAAAACATGTAAATGGATTGATAAAAAACTTTTTTAATGATTCTGCTTCACAATTTGCCTCGTTTTTTACTAAGGAAACTGATTTAAGTAAAAAAGAATTAGAAGATTTGAAAAAATTAATTGATAGCGAAATTAAAAAGAAATAGCCATGTTGATATACATTCTAAAATCAAGTGCTTGTTTAGCCATCTTCTTTGTTTTCTATAAACTATTTTTAGAAAGAGAGAATATGCATATTTTTAAACGATTCTACCTGTTGGCTTCGTCATTTGTATCTTTTATCATTCCGTTAATAACATTTATAAGTTATACCAAACCTGATCAAGAATCTATTAATCAAAATATATTGTTGACTGAGGTTATATCTCAACGAGTTAAAGAATCATTATTTGATTTGAGTTTTATTTTGTGGAGTATTTATGGAATTGGTTTGATAATATTTGGAATAATATTCGTTAAAAATTTAAGTCAAATTCTTTTAAAGGTAAAAAACAATCCCAGGGTTAAAATTGGTAGCATTACTAATGTATTATTACTTGATCTGATCATACCTCATACCTTTTTTAATTATATTTTTTTAAACAAACAAAAATTTGAAAATCGAGAAATACCGAAAGAAGTATTATTGCATGAACAAACACATGCTAAACAAAAACATTCTATAGATATTTTAATAATAGAAGTTTTACAGGTAGTATTCTGGTTTAACCCCTTGATCTATTTTATAAAACATGCTGTAAAACTAAATCATGAATTTTTAGCTGATCAAGCTGTTTTACAAAAAGGTATTAATACTTCTGTATATCAAAAAATATTGTTAACATTTACATCGAACTCCTCTCATATTCAATTAGTAAATGCTATTAATTATTCATTACTTAAAAAACGATTAACAATTATGAAAACACGTACATCAAAAAATGCAATTTGGTTGAGAAGCCTAGTATTACTTCCATTACTTGCTGTATTAATTTATGGATTTAGCAGCAAAGTAACTATAGAAAAAGAGGTGCCTAATTCAAAAGTTATTAATGAAATAACTCTGCAGAAAAAAGCAACTCCAGAACAAGTTGCTGAATACAATAAATTGGCAAAATATTATAATGCCCAATCAAAAAGTAATCTAAGAATTAAACTAAAAGATGTTAAGCGTCTAGAATATATTTACAGCTTAATGACCGAAGCTCAAAAAAAGAATGCTGAGCCTTTTCCGGATTTTCCTCCACCCCCACCGACTCCACAACCTTCTTTAGACACAATTCCTGATAATGTAAATTCTAAAAAAATAAAAGTTGTAGAAGGAAAATATATTACACCCAAAGAAGAAATGAAAGTTGTAATTGGAAGAAAAATCTCGACTCCCGACCACGGAAAAATTATAGAAGGTAGAAAAGTCGGAAAAACGGAAAAAAATGTCAAAATTAATAAGGTTCAACCACCTCCCCCATCTCCATCTCCAATACCAGCATCAACAACACCAAAGTTAGAAAAAACTCACAAAATTCCTCCTCCACCGAACTCATCTAAACCTGATACGATTCATGAAGTAAATGGCTGGAAAGTAACTGGAGTGAGTAATGACATTCCGCCACCTCCTTTACCAAAAGATGCAACTTATTATATAAACGGTAAAAAAGCTTCTTTAAAACAAGTTAAAGACTTGGATGCTGATGATATCATCAGAATGGAAGTAAATAAGAAGAATTCCAAGGAAACAAAGGTTTATATCACCACTAAGCAGTAGAAAATTGCACCTTGCTTTACGGGATGTATTTACTCTAGTTTTTCTTTTAATTTTTTTGGCAATCCTTTGACAACCATGTCATAACTATGGTCAATAAGCTCATATATGAATTTAAGTTGTAATTCTTTTTTATAAATAGCAATAGTGTTCCAATGTTTATTACTAACATATGGTCCAGGAAAAATACTTTCAAATTGTTCTCTTAATTCAATAGTATAATTAGGGTCACATTTTAAAGTAATAGAAGCTTCACCTTTTTCCCATTTGTCTAGAGGTACAATAACAAACATTTTATTTAAGACTTTAAATACAAGTGTGTCTTGGTCGAATGGAAAATCTTCTGTTGCATGTGGTTTCTTAATGCAATATGTTCTTAATTCTTCTATATTCATTCTAAAATTCTTTCCATCACTTTTTCAGGATGTTGTAATTGAGTGAATCCAAATTCTTCATACAGCCTATGGGCATCACTGGTTTTTAACATCCATACTTTACAAGGTTCTAATACAGGTTCTTCTAAAATTGTTTTTATCAGTTCCTTGGCATAGCCATTCCCTCTATATTCTGGTAGAATAAATACATCCATCAAATAGGCAAATACGGTATAATCAGTACTTACCCTGGCAAAACCAATTTGTTTTTGATCATGATACACTCCAAAGCATAAACAATGGTTTATGGTCTTTTCAACCTCCTCCCTGGTTCTTCCCAAACTCCAATAAGCATCCATTAAAAAATTATGGATCATTTCTATATCTAATAAATTTTTATCAGTGGAAATCTCTATCATTTCAATTCAAAATTTCATATAAAACAGGCTTACTCGGAGTAGCGTCATTCTCAAAAGAGGCAATTTGAATATTTAAAAAATAGGTGCCATCCTCTACAGTATTAGGTACGAAAATTAACTCAGTTATTGTAGCGTCAAATCGGATTTTACCGCCGGTATTCCAAAAGGCATTATGCGACAGTAATTTACCACCATCTTTTTCTTTATCCACACTGGGTAAATCAATCAATAAATGTTGAATTCCTTTTTCTTTCAAATATATAGTAGCTTCTTCCAATAAATATGGGGGATTTGTATGAGAATATTTTTTTGAAAATTTCTCGTCCGTATTTGGTAATGTTCTGATAACAATTGCTTCTCTTTTCTTATTCCCCAATGCGAATTGCAATTGCTTTTTAGAAATGACAAAATCATCTCCTGATTTTTCCGGTACCACTGTGATCACTTCTGCCAAAAAGAAAAACTGTTTTAAATGTTGATTTACAGAATGAAACTCTTCGGTAATATGACCCACGCACTCCGTATGGGTACCATGGGCATGTGGATTGAACTGAATATTATTGAAATTTACCGAACTTCCTTTGGTTACCCTCCCAATCCAGGTGCCTTGTTTTACGGCCTTGATCTTTGGCTTTCCTATATACCAGGCATTCACATTTTTTTTTGATGCCCGTAACGGTATGGATATATCTATAGGTTTTGACAGATCTATTTGTAATTTCTTGGAGATGTATTCAATTGTTGCGATCATAATTCAAATATACTAAATCATGAACATTTCCGATGCGATTCCGTCAACTAAAAACTTGCCTTTTTTGGTGGTTTTTAACTTCTCGGTACAGTTGCTCTCGCCATCACTCGATGTGACGATTTCAAGTAATCCTCGATCGATAAAATTTTTACAGTTTTTCAATAGATGATTTTTATACACAACTCCAAAGTCACGCTCAATTTCAAGCAGTGAAACACCCCAAATTGTCCGTAACCCTGTCATAATATATTCATTAAATCTATCTTTTATCGATAATTTTTCTATTTCCTGAGGTAAAAGATTCGCTTGAATTGCCTTCATGTACTTCATATTATTTGAAACATTCCAACTTCTATGCATACCATTATAGGAATGTGCCGAAGGGCCAATTCCTAAATACGACTTCCCTAACCAATAAGAAGTATTGTGTTCTGAAAAATAATTGGGTTTCCCAAAATTTGAAATCTCATAATGTATAAAACCGTGTTTCTCGATTTCTTCTATTAAGATGTTAAAATGTCCCAATGCCTTATCTTCATCTATTGGTGGATATTTGCCTTTCTTTATAAAACTAGCTAAGGCTGTTTTTGGTTCTACAGTTAGGGCATAACTTGAAATATGATTGACCTCAAACTCAAAGGCCATTTGTAAATTTTCTCTCCATTGTTCATTGGACATTGTTGGTATTCCATAGATTAGATCGATCGTAATATTATCAAAGCTGCCAATGGCAGCAGATAGGCAATTTTTTGCCTCTTTAGATGTATGTGCACGATTCATTGCTTTTAAATCGTCATCAAAAAAGGATTGGATTCCGATACTCAACCTGTTAATCCCTAGGTCAAGATAATCTTCAAAAATAGTTCTCGACTCCGCTCGAACTGACATTAGGTCATCCGGATTAGCTTCTAAGGTAATTTCAGGATTTTTAACAAGCTTATAATTTTGATGAATAGTATCCATCAACAATCGTATTTCATCAATTGACAATAAAGAGGGTGTTCCACCTCCAAAATAAATAGTTTCTACGATTTTATTTTGTAGTTCTTCTTTACGAAGTAGTAATTCTTTTACCAAAGTTTGTACCATCTCATCTTTACGCTTCAATGAGGTAGAAAAATGAAAGTCGCAATAGTAACATGCTTGCTTACAAAAAGGAATATGGATATAGATACCAGACATTAACTAGGCTTTAACCATACAATAAAAAAAGAAATACCAAGCGCTAATAGAATATATAAGTTTGAAGCTAAAAAGAAAATAAAAAGAGTCTTCAATAAAACAATTGCTTTCTTTTTCTGAAAAAAAGAAAGCATAGCATAAATAAAATACCCCCACATTACCAAAAAAGCCAAAAATTGAAAACTTGAATCTATGAACTGAATATAAAACATGTTTAGTGTAGTAAATAAGGTATATATTCCTGCTAAGTAAAAAGCAATGGCTAAAAATTCAGCAAATGAATACTTTTTGTAAAAAAAAAGTTTAAGAAATAATCCTAAGGCAAAGACGAATGCAAAAAGTAGTTTATCAATATTAACAAGCATAAAATTCTTCGCCTGTATTAATAATTGTTCTGAAGTTCCATCCTCAATTGTTATTGTAGTATTTCCAAAAGGGTCAAATTTGATAAAAGATCTTATTACTAAATAAACAATGGTCATTAGAATAAAAAAAGCAACGGGCTTGTAATATTTCTTGCGTTTACCCCCTAAGTATTCTCTAAATAATTTTCCCGGGTTGACAATCAAAAGTTTAAGGGTTAAAAACAAGGGCGCATCCACAGAAAATAGAGTATCGATAAGGTCTCCAAAAGTTTCTTTGAATGTTATTTTATGAACGGACGTTCTCTGTCCACAATTACTACAATAATCTCCATTTATAGCAACATTACAATTTTTACAATATGCAGGTTTTATTGCCTTACTCATAACTACTTCTTAATCCTCTTCTCATTCTGTTTTACAAAGGCACTCCAACCAGTATAATTTTTACCTGAGGTTACTTTTCCCGCATTATAGAAATGACAAACTGCTGCTGCCAAACCATCAGTAGCATCCAAATTTTTTGGCAATTCTTTTAATGTCAATAAGTTTTGCAACATTTTAGCTACCTGCTCTTTGCTGGCATTGCCATTACCGGTAATTGCCATTTTTATCTTTTTAGGAGAATATTCAGTTATTGGTATTTGACGTGATAAACCTGCTGCCATGGCAACACCTTGGGCCCGCCCCAATTTAAGCATACTTTGAACATTTTTGCCAAAAAAAGGGGCTTCAATAGCAATCTCATCCGGATGAAAATTATCAATTAGTTCGATGGTACGATCAAAAATGAGTTTTAGTTTGACATAGTGGTCATCGTATTTTTTTAAATGCAATTCATTTAATTGCATAAACTGCATATTTTTATGAACTACCTTGATCAATCCGAAACCCATGATCGTGGTTCCGGGATCAATACCCAATATAATTTTTTCTGTCTTCAAATTTTTCAAGATGCTTCACTTCGTCTCCGCTCAGTGCAGGCTAATTTAATCTAATATTAAAGTTAATTTTATTACTTTGCACCAATGTACAATTCGTTACAACACAAAACTAAACAATTCTTATTCTTTCTGATAAAAATTGCTATTGTAATTGGTGCTTTTTATTTTATTTACACTGAAATTGTACATAATGAGCAAGTTAATTTTCAAGAATTTATAGCACAGCTTGAAGCTAGCATTTTTAATGACCATATAACTTTACTTTTTTTAGTAGGCTTTACAACAGCCAATTGGTTTTTTGAAATCGTAAAATGGAAAACACTGGCTTCAACAATAAAGAAGATCTCTTTTTTTGAAGCACTACAGCAAAGTTTAGGTTCTTTAACTGCCTCTTTATTTACCCCAAATCGAATTGGCGAATATGGCGCAAAAGCCATCTATTTTCAAAAAGGTAATAGAAGAAAGATTATGTTGTTGAATCTATTGAGCAATATGATGCAAATGACAACAACTGTTCTATTTGGTAGTATAGGACTTATCTATTTCATTAGTCATTTTAATGTTGATATTGAATATTACCGATTCAGAAAACTCGCTTATGTTTTAGCTATCATTTTAGTATTTATTTTAACCGGAAGTATAAAAGGATATCGAAAAATCAGAGGCTTTTATATTGAGAAAATTATTGATTTTGATAAACGGTTATCATTAAAAACACATCTTTTTAATGGTTTGTATTCCATTATCAGGTACCTGATATTTTCACATCAATTTTATTTTTTATTGAAGTTATTTGGTGTCGAATCAGATTATATTACCCTAATGGCACTCATAAGCTCGATGTATCTGTTGGCTTCAATTATACCGGGCTTGGCACTGTTGGATTGGCTCATTAAAGGTTCCGTTGCCATTTGGATATTCAGCTTTATCGGTTTAAACGAGCTTATTATTGTAACTATTACACTGCTGATGTGGTCATTAAATTTCGGATTACCTGCACTCGTTGGAAGTTACTTTGTGTTAAATTTTAATTTTTCCGATCGCAAATGATAATTCTAGCTGTCGTCATACTCGCACTCTATAGCATTTTAATCCTCGCTTTTATCATTGGGTTTAATAGGGTTGAAAATCTTAATACGGTAAGCTCTCCACCTACAACTAGTTTTTCTATTGTGATTCCTTTTCGGGATGAAGACAGAAATTTAATGTATTTACTTGATAGTTTGTCGATATTAAATTATCCCAAGGAACTATTTGAAATAATATTGATCGATGATGTTTCAACGGACAATTCGGTTGATATAATAGACGATTTTAAACATAAAAATAGCAAGCTGAATATTGAAGTCTTTACAAATAACCGAACTTCAGGCTCCCCTAAAAAAGATGCTATTGAAACGGCTATAAATTATGCTAATTTTGATTGGATCGTAAGCACTGACGCTGACTGTAAAGTTCCTCAAAATTGGTTGCTAATATTTAATGAGCATATTCAAAACCATCAACCTAAATTAATCGCTGCTCCGGTAACCTATTGTACCACTAATTCATTATTGGACCAATTCCAGTTACTAGATCTTATGAGTTTACAGGGGGCTACCATTGGAGGTTTCGGTATTGGTACACCTTTTTTGTGTAATGGTGCAAATCTTTGTTATGAAAAACAAGCTTTTTTGGATATAAATGGTTTTAAGGGAAACAAACATATTGCCAGCGGTGATGATATCTTTTTATTAGAAAAAATGAAAAATAAGTATCCTGACAAGGTACATTTTTCAAAGTCCAATGAGGCAATTATTACGACTAAACCTGAGGCAACAGTTACAAAACTACTATCACAACGCATACGATGGGCAGCAAAGGCAACTTCCTATACAAATAACTTTAGCAAACTGGTAAGTATGGCTGTTTTTAGCATGAATATATTGCTCATTATCTTGTTTTTTGGATGTTTACTATCTTATTATTCCTGGTTGCTTTTCGTCATAGCCTTTATCATCAAAGTTTGCCTTGATTTTATCCTCTTGCTCAAAACAGCAACCTTTTTTAACCAACATACTACATTAAAGCATTATTTTTGGAGTAGTATCATTTATCCGTTTTTTACTATATTTATTGCACTCTCTTCTTTTACCTCGGGTTATTCCTGGAAAGGAAGAACCTATAAAAAGTAAGCCATTTGCAGTTAATTACTGTTTGAACCAAAATTTATCACCAAAATATGTCGTATTACCGTACCTCAAATCCTGCTTTTAGCAACTATGTCTGGAAGAGTTCACAATCAAAATCGAAAATGACTCTGAATGGCATTTTTTTAAAATCACTATTCAGTATTGTTTTAGTTGGCTTAACCACATGGTATGTCTGGGATTTGGTCGATCAAGGTGTTAATGTTAAATGGTATATTTCGGGGGGATTGTTAGCGGCTATTTTTTTTAGTTTACTCACTTCTTTCAAACGTAGATGGGCACCTATCACCACACCATTATATGCCTTGTCAAAAGGATTTTTCCTCGGTGGAATTTCTGCTTATGCCGAAGTCCGATTCCCGGGTATGCCAATGAAAGCTGTTAGCATTACCATACTTACTTTTTTTGTAATGCTCATTTTGTATAAAGCAAGAATTGTTATTGTAACCAAACAATTGAGAAGTATTATTATTAGTGCCGCAATAACGATCATATTTATTTATATCATCAATTGGATATTAAGCATATTTGGCCTGAGCTTACCATTTGTTTGGGGCACTTCCTGGTTTGCCATCGGCTTTAATATAATTGCAGCTATTGTTGCCTCATTCTCATTATTACTTGATTTCGATTTTATTGACAGAAAATTGTACAAAGCTCCAAAGTATTATGAGTGGGTCGCTACCTGGGGATTATTAGTAACGCTTATTTGGTTATACGTTGAAGTATTGCGATTAATGAAAAAATTGGCGATCAGATTCTAATATTAAGTATACTATGAAAGAAGTGATGTTTTTTATTTCTAAAAAAATGAGTAGCTTGAAACAAATTAAATCGACTACATGAGCTGGCTTAATATATTCCTTATTTTTATTGGAATCGTAGCAACAATAAGTGTTTTTCTATACTTTTTTCAAGAACGATTTTTATTTCATCCTGAAAAATTATCAAAGGATTTTGTGTTTCAATATGAAAATCAAGAAGTTGAAGAATATAATATACGATTGCACGAAAATGTATTGATAAATGGCCTGCACTTTAAAACAAAGAATCCGAAAGGAGTTGTTTTTTATTTAAAGGGAAATTCAAGAAGTATTAAAGGTTGGGGCAAATTTGCAGTCGATTTTACCTTACATGGTTGGGATGTTATTATGATGGATTATCGCGGCTTTGGTAAAAGTACAGGCAAAAGAACGCAACAGACCATGAAAGATGATGTTCAGGCTATTTATAATAAGATAAAGGAAAATGTAAATGAAAAATATATAATTATTTATGGGCGTTCCTTAGGCACGGGCCTGGCCACTAAACTGGCCTCAGTTAATAATCCCAGGATGTTAATATTGGCCTGTCCATATTACAGTATGTCTAAAAATGTAAAACGTTATTTGCCATTTATTCCCTTAGGATTAGTAATGCGCTATTCTATGCCGACTTATAAATGGATAAAATATGTAAAATGCCCCATAAAAATTATACATGGAACCAATGATAAAATAATTCCGATGAAATCGAGTATCAGGCTCTCAAAGATAAATCCTGATCATACAAGATTATATCTAATAATTGATGGTGGGCATAAAAATCTTCATAATTTTGAAAGTTATCACAGGGCATTAAAGGAGATTCTAAACTCAAAAGGTCTAATGGAAGTTGATAGGGAAAACACCAGCATAGATTTTATTAGAAAAAAAAGAAATTAATGCTTAAAAAGATCATCGTAATAGCAGTTAGTGTTTATCTATTCCTCTTAGTTGGGCTCTATTTTTTTCAAGAAAAAATGATCTTCCAGTCAAAAAAACTTGCCAAAGATTTCATGTATTCTTTTGATAAAGAATTTACAGAAATTAACCTTACAACTGAAGACAATTCGACCGTCAATGCCTTGCACTTTAAAGTGAAAAACCCGAAAGGGGTAATTGTATATTTTCACGGTAATAAAGGAAGCCTAGAGCGATGGGGAGCTATTGCTTCGGCTTTTACCGATTATGGATATGACGTTTTTGTAATGGATTATCGTGGATATGGCAAAAGCACCGGTAAACGAAAAGAAGATACTTTATATAATGATGCTTTACTCTGTTATAATTACATAAAAAAATCCTATTCTGAAAATAATATCATATTGTACGGAAGGTCGCTAGGTGCTACTTTTGCAACTTATGTTGCTTCTAAGAATAATCCAAAAAAATTATTGTTAGAAGCACCCTTTTATAATTTGGCGAATACAGCTGATTTCCATTATCCATTTTCTCCAATATTTTTATTGAAATACAAATTTCCTTCAAACGAATATATTGCAGATATAACTTGTCCCTTAACTATTTTTCATGGAACAAAAGATAAGGTTACGTCTTATGAAGGAGGTAAAAAGTTATTTGATAAAGCTTCAATCCAGCATAAAGAATTTGTAACTATTGACAATGGCACGCATCATAATTTAGCTAGTTTTGAATTATATAAAACTAAGATTAAAGAGTTGTTAAATTAGTGGTATCTAAAGAAAAGTACAGATGAAAAATAATTCCCATGATTTAAGATCTATTTCAGAAGTTGTCTTGGATAAACTATGCGCTTATTTGGCTAGTAGCCAAGAAGGCCATGAAAAAACCATTATCCAGCAACCAGCAGAAGAAATAGCAAAACAACTTCAATTAGAAAAATGGGTTAGAGATGGCGGACTAAACCCGGAATCGGTTGCACTATTTTTGGATGCCTATCTAGCAAACACCCAACACTTACACCACCCTCATTATATAGGCCACCAGGTGGCGGTTCCTCATGTAGCTTCGGGAATTGCCGATTTTATACACGGGGTAATTAATAATCCAATGGCAATTTACGAAATGGGTCCGGCTGCCGCTGTTATTGAACGGTTTTTATTAAATTGGATGCTGGACAAGATTGGTTGGTTCAAAGGTACACACTTGGCTGATTTTAGTAAAATTGAAAGTAATGGTGGTGGCGTTTTAACTCATGGCGGTTCTCTGGCGAATTTGACCGCTTTGTCCGCTGCGCGTGCAGCTATTGCCCCTGATGCCTGGACAGAAGGTACACCTTCTGATCTCGTTGTTTTAGCACCAGAAGAAGCCCATTACTCTATTGCACGTTCTCTTTCCATTATGGGTATGGGACAAGATTCTATCATTCCAATAGCAGTCAATGAATTAAAAATAATGAAACCAGAAGCTTTACTTCCTGCCTATCAAAACGCAATGAGCGCTGGTAAAAGGATCATGGCAATTGTTGCCAATGCTTGTACTACGGCAACCGGACTATATGACCCTCTTGATGAAATTGGTCATTTTTGCCAGGAGCACTCTATATGGTATCATATAGATGGTGCACATGGAGCAAGTGCCTTGATTTCGGATAAAGAAAAACATCTGTTAAATGGGGTTGAAAGAGCTGACTCTATGATTTGGGACGCTCATAAAATGTTGCGGACATCATCACTTTGCGCGGCCGTTTTATTTAAAGATCACAAAATGATGGAAAAAACTTTTCAGCAAAAAGGGAGTTATCTTTTTCATGATAAAGAAGAAATAGGTTTTGATACCTTACCCTATACTGTTGAATGTACTAAGGCGGCTATCGGGACAAAACTATTTTGGGTACTGGCTGCTGAAGGAGAGAAAGGTATCACAAAATATATTGATGATACCTATCAAAACACCCGTGATTTTTACCAAATTATCAGTCAAGATCAAGATTTTTATTGTCCATATATACCTGAAGCTAATATTTTGTGCTTTCAATACACTAAATTTGGTACAGATAATGATTTTCAATTACAAATTCGAAATGAAATAGTTCGCAGAGGGAATTTTTATATCACTTCTACAGAATTCAATAATGTGAGGTATTTGCGCTTGACGGTGATGAATGATCTAACAAAAGAAAGTCACATTAAAGCACTTATAAAAGAAATTGTTACCGTAGCCGATAAACTCAATTCCCAAAATTAAAAATTATCGTATGTATACCAGACCTATCCTTCTTTTAGACGTTGATAAACTTAAAGCTAATATCAGAAAAATGGCCGAAAAGGCTAAAAGGAATGGCATAGAATTCAGACCTCATTTTAAAACACATCAATCACATGGAATTGGTGAATGGTTTCGAGCCGAAGGTGTAACTAAAATAACCGTTTCTTCTGTGACAATGGCAAATTATTTTGCCGACAATGGCTGGAAAGATATCACTATTGCTTTTCCTGTAAACATTCTCGAAATTGACTCTATAAATAAACTAGCTTCCTCAATAACCTTAAACATATTAGTGGAGTCTCTTGAAATTGTTGATTTACTGGAAAAGAATTTAACAGCGAAGGTAAATGCTTTTGTAAAAATCAATATTGGTAATAATCGTGCTGGCATTGATCCTGCCAAAATTGACCTAATTTCCCAGTTAGCTTTAAAAATTACGAAAACTAAGAATATAATTTTTAAAGGATTTTTAGGACATGCGGGGCATAGTTATGCATGCCGAAGTCGGGACGAAATCACCAAGGTTTATCACGAAAGTATTGAAAAAATGCTTCAGCTCAAAAAGATTTTTATAAAACAATATACCGATTTGATGCTATCGGTTGGTGATACACCTACATGTACCACTATGGAAGACTTTTCTATGGTTGATGAATTTCGGCCCGGAGTTTTTGTTTTTCATGACTGTATGCAATTGCAAACAGGTTCATGCAGTACAAAAGAAATTGCCATTGCAATGGCCTGCCCGGTAGTGGCTATTCACAGTGATAAAAATGAAATAATAATATACGGTGGCAGTGTACATTTTGCTTCTGACAGGTTAGTCGAACAAAATGGTTCAGTTATTTTCGGAAAAATAGTTGAACATAAAGGAGCCGGTTGGGGAGACTTAATAAACAACGTCTATATTAAAAAATTATCACAAGAACACGGTATTATTAAGGCTACGCAAGAATTCATAAATACTGTGAAAATAGGAGATATCATCAAAATCATTCCGGTTCATGCCTGCACAACAGCAAACCTGTTTGAAAGTTATGTAACTTTAGAAGGTGAAAAAATTGGAAGATTTAGACTCTAATAATAAAATAGCCCATGGTTTAAAACAAAACTGGTTTCAGTTTAGCATACTCGTTTTGGTGAATGCTTTTGTTGGTGGAATGGTAGGTTTAGAGCGTTCTATTTTACCAGAAATTGCAGAAAAAGAATTAGGCATTGATAGTAAAACAGCTATTTTATCTTTCATCATCGCCTTTGGTATCACCAAAGCAATTACCAATTATTTTACAGGTAGGTTAGCGAATAGTTTTGGTAGAAAAAATTTACTGATATTAGGTTGGGTAATTGCCTTACCAATCCCTTTTTTACTCATCTATGCTACCAACTGGAACATTGTTATTTTTGCGAATATTCTTCTTGGTATTAATCAAGGATTATGCTGGTCTAGCACTGTGGTCATGAAAATTGACCTGGTTGGTGAAAAAGACAGGGGTATGGCAATGGGGCTCAATGAATTTTCAGGTTATTTTGCCGTTGGATTAATTACTTTTTTAACTTCCATAATCGCTGAAAATTACGGTTTGAGGCCGTATCCGTTTTATCTGGGAATTGCCATTTCGATATTAGGCTTATTGTTTTCTATTTTTATTGTAAAAGACACACGAACTCATGTTGCTGCAGAACAAAAAAGAACTGGTATCAAAACCATTGATAATGTATTTATAGACACCACATTTATAAATCCAAATTTGAGTGCCACTACCCAAGCTGGTTTAGTTAATAATTTAAATGATGGTATGGTATGGGGTCTATTACCGGTACTATTGTTAAGTTTGAATTTTTCTCTTCGAGATATTGGTATCATCGCAGGGGTATACCCAACTGTTTGGGGCTTAAGTCAGCTATTCACTGGAAAATTTGCCGATATGTATTCCAATAAAAAAATATTGTTTTTAGGAATGCTTGTACAAGGCATTGCGATTATTCTGATAGCTTATGTAAGTACGAAAAGTTTATTTATCTTGCTGTGTGTGATTTTGGGCTTAGGTACGGCATTGGTATATCCTACTTTTTTGGTGGTAATCGCTAAAAATAGTAGCCCAAATCAACGAGCCGAAAGTATTGGCGTTTTCAGATTATGGAGAGATTCGGGTTATGCCATAGGCGCACTACTTTCGGGAATAATAGCGGATATATTTGGTATATCATATGCCATTATTTCTATAGGTATTGTAACCATAATTTCATCAATTATCATTCAACTACGTATGATAGAAAAATAAAATCAGCAACCATGAAAATAAAACAATTTTTAATCATTACTGCACTAATTATAACAAGTGCTACCACATTCAGTCAACAAAAAATTGCTTTCTCCAACTTAGATGTTTTTGAGTTAGAGTGGGCTCAAAATCCCGAAATTGCGCCTGATGGAAATTGGGTAGTTTATCAACGCCGAAGTATGGATATCATGAAAGATCGAAAACAATCAAGACTTTGGTTGATGAATAGTAATGGTAACAACCATGTTAAATTGACCAATAATGATGTTAATGAATCTAACCCTAAGTGGTCACCAGATGGAACTCGAATTGCTTTTACAAGTAGTACCGAACAAGGCTCAGAAATTTTTGTGTATTGGATAAAAACAGGCAAAACAGCACGTTTAACCCAATTGAACAAATCACCAGGCGGATTAAGTTGGTCGCCAGACGGCACTCAGATTACTTTTGTTATGAAAGTTCCCGCATCACAGCCATCTTTAGTAAAACCTCCTAAAAAACCAAAAGGTGCGAAATGGGCTGACCACCCTAAAGTCACTACACGCTTAAAATATGAAGCTGATGGCTCAGGATATATTGAGCCGGGTTTTAGACAGTTATTTATTATTTCCGCCGAAGGAGGTACTGCCAGGCAAATTTCCAATGGCAATTTTAATTTCGGATCTCCTCATTGGTCTTACAATGGCAAGACCCTATTTTTTAGCAGTAATCTCAATGATGATTGGGAATATCAAACTCGAAATTCAGAAATTTATAGTATTACGATTAATGATGGTAACATAACTGCCCTAACGGACAGAAACGGACCTGATTATGGACTAGCGATTTCACCTAACGGAAAACAAATCGCCTACCTGGGCTATGATGATAAAGTACAAACCTATCAGGTAAACAAGATATTCTTAATGAATCCTGATGGGTCAGGTAAAAAAGAGATCAAAACAAATTTAGATAGAGGAAAAGGCAATTTGAAATGGAGTCCCGACAGTAAAGGATTATATTTTCAATACGATGATAAGGGGAATACTAAAATAGGGTATACTACCCTTTCGGGGAAAACGACATTGGTAGCGAACAATATTGGTGGAACTGCCATAGGAAGGCCGTATGGTGGAGGCTCTTACTCGTTGTCAAATACCGGAAAAATAGCCTATACGCAAACGACGCCTTATTATCCATCAGAAATTTCGCTTGTTCAAAAAGGAGATAAAAAAGCGCAATTAATTTCTAATTTAAATAGCGACCTGCTCGACTATCGAAACTTAGGAAAGGTAGAAGGAATTTGGTATAAGTCGTCGGTAGATGATAACAATATTCAAGGTTGGATTGTGATGCCTCCAAATTTTGACGCTTCAAAAAAATATCCACTATTGGTTGAAAATCATGGTGGGCCTATTTCTAATTATGGTGACCGGTTCTCACCTGAAATGCAGTTATATGCCGCAGCCGGATATGTAGTTTTTTATCCAAACCCGAGAGGAAGTACCAGCTATGGCGAAAAATTTGGTAATTTATTATATCACAACTATCCTGGTAATGATTATGATGATGTAATGGATGGCGTTGATGCCATGATTGGCAAAGGATATATAGATACCAGTGAATTGTATGTAACCGGGGGGAGTGCCGGTGGAATTATGACGGCATGGATGATTGGGAAAAATAACCGTTTTAAAGCAGCGGCTGTGGTAAAACCGGTTATGAACTGGATTAGTAAAACACTGACCGCTGATAATTATTTTTACTATGCCAATTATCGTTATCCTGGTCAACCGTGGGAAAATATAGAAACCTATATGAAATTTTCACCTGTTTCATTAGTAGGCAATATAGAAACACCTACATTGGTTATGGTTGGTACTGCAGACATGCGTACTCCTTTATCTGAGGCTAAACAGTTATATAGTGCCTTGAAAATTCGGAAAATAGAAACAGCCTTGGTAGAAATACCTGGTTCTTATCACAATATTTCGAACAGGCCAAGTCAACTAATTACAAAAGTTGACCATGTGTTGGCTTGGTTTGATAAGTTTAGAAATAACAAATAAAGATTATTCGTTTAAAAAAATAACTGTATGAAAAATCGAAAAATTATTTTAGAGGAAAAAGATATTCCGGAGAAATGGTACAATATTATTGCCGATATGCCGAATAAACCCTTACCTCCTCTTCATCCTGCAACGAAAGAACCAATCGGACCTGAAGCTCTTGCCCCGCTATTTCCGCAGGCATTAATTGAACAAGAAGTTTCTACTGAAAAATGGATTGACATTCCGGATGAAGTTCGATATATATATAGTTTATGGCGCCCAACACCTTTGTACAGGGCTTATGGTTTAGAAAAAGCATTGGATACACCCGCCAAAATATACTATAAGTACGAAGGTGTAAGTCCTTCGGGTTCGCATAAACCAAATACTGCTGTTCCTCAGGCCTACTACAGCTATAAAGAAGGTGTTAAAAGGATTACCACAGAAACCGGTGCGGGCCAATGGGGAAGTGCCCTGAGTTTTGCCTGCAATCATTTTGGTATTGAATGTGAAGTCTATATGGTAAGACTCTCTTATGATCATAAGCCTTATAGAAAAGTTATGATGAACGCCTGGGGAGCGAAAGTTTTTCCTTCACCTTCAAATGCTACTGAAGCAGGTAGAAAAATTTTGGAAGCTGACCCTAATACAACGGGCTCATTGGGGATCGCTATTTCTGAAGCCATTGAAAGAGCTGCCACAAATGATGATACTAAATATGCCTTGGGCAGTGTATTAAATCATGTGAAATTACATCAAACAATTATTGGACTTGAAGCTGTTAAGCAAATGGAAAAGGTAGGTGACATGCCTGATATTGTTGTTGCTCCTTTTGGAGGAGGTTCTAATTTTGCAGGATTATCCTTTCCGTTTCTAAGACTTAACTTTGAGAAAGGATACAATATCAGATGTATTGCCAGTGAACCTTCTTCATGTCCAAAATTAACAAGGGGTGTTTTTAGATATGATTTTGGCGATACCGTTGGTATGACACCGCTCCTGCCAATGTATACGCTAGGCCATGATTTTATTCCCGCTCCTATTCATGCCGGAGGGCTTCGTTACCATGGAGCTGGAGTTATAGTAAGTCAATTATTAAGGGATAAATTAATTGAAGCAAGGGCTCATCATAACATTGAAGTTTTTGAAGCAGGTGCCCTCTTTGCAAAAGCAGAAGGTATCATACCAGCTCCTGAAGCAACACATGGAATTGCAACAGCCATCGAAGAAGCGATAAAATGTAAGGAAGAAGGCATTTCAAAAACGATCCTATTTAATCTCTGTGGCCATGGTAATTTTGATATGAAAGCCTATGAAGATTATTTTGCCGGGAATATTGAAAAACATGAATTAACACAACAAGAAATTGATGATTCTCTTGCAAAATTAAATACCCCGGAAATACCGTAATTTGAAAAATACATTTATTTTATGCGAATCTATATTGCTTTGTTACGCGGCATTAATGTGAGTGGCCAGAAAAAAATTAAAATGGCCGATTTAAGAATGCATCTTGAGGAATTAAATTTTCAAGACATTCAAACCTATATTCAAAGCGGGAATGTCATTTTTAGATATAAAAAGGCGCCATCAAATAATCTAGAAATACTTATTAAAAATAAAATTCTAGAAAAATATGGTTTTGATATACCGGTTATTGTAATTTCTCCAGAAGAGATTAAAAATGCCTCAAACAATAATCCCTTTGAAAAAGATAGCACAAAAGACCCGAAAAAATTTTGTGTAATTTTTTTACAAGAACAACCTCACCAGGAGAATATTGAAAAGTTAAAAAAGTATGATTACAGTCCTGAAGAATATATTTTAAATGATAAGATCATTTATTTCTATGCTGCTAATGGTGCAGGTAACGCAAAAATGACCAATAATTTTTTTGAAAGTAAACTCAAAGTAAAAGCTACATCTCGTAATTGGAATACAATACATAAGTTGCTGGAATTGTCGAACAATTAATATTTAATGACTCTGATTCCAAGGTTTAAATCTTGGAAACCATCTGGGAACATTTTTTTTATATTCTAAATATTCATTCCCAAATCTTTTGGCAAGATCTGGTTCTTCTTTGAAGAGGAAATAAATATGATTTATACAAATAAAAAGTAATGCCCAAATAAAAATTGCCATTGAATTAGAAAAAAAAGATTCACTCAAAAGAATAAAAAAAACTCCCAGAATCATGGGATTTCGTGTGTACCTATATAAACTTCTAACGACCAACTTCTTAGTTGGATTCCATGGTGCCAAAGTACCACTGCCTATTTTAATGAATAAAATGATTGATTGAATAAATAATGCAATTCCCAAGAAAAAAAATAAAATAGCAACAAAGAATCTTACATATTCGTCAATAGCTGGTTTGAATCTAAAATCATTAAAAAAATAATTAATTAATACCGGTATAACCACTAAAACGATAAAAGGTAGTTGTAAAATTGATTTTAACTGTGCTAAATGGCCAGGCGATTTTTTATTCATTTCAAATTCTCCTCTAGAGCCTCTTCAATAAACTTATATTTAAATTGAAAGTGGTCGTTTTTAACTTTGTCATTTTTCAAATATTGACTTTCCAGCACCAATGCTGACATTTCGCCAAGCATAAATTTCATTACAAAATTAGGAATATTAGGCAGCCACAATGGCTTTTGGACCAGTTTGGCAATCGCTTTTGTCATTTCAAGGTTGGTCACAGGATTTGAGGCCACTGCATTATAAGTGCCTGATAATTTTTTTTCAATAACAAATAAAAACATACGTGCTAAGTCTTCTATATGAATCCATGATTGATACTGTTTACCACTACCGATCGCTGCTCCAAAACCAAATTTAATAGGTTTGATCATTTCCGGCAAAGCGCCTCCGTCCTTAGATAAGACAATCCCTATTCTCAATACAGAAACTCCAATATTTAAGTCTTTTATTTTATCGATCTCCTGTTCCCATTTATGGACAACGTTGCCTAAAAAAGAAGAATTTATATCATTGTCTGTCTCAATATACTCTTTCTCATATGATGACGGATAAATTCCTAAAGCAGATGCCGAAGAGAAAAATTGAACCTGATTTTTATTTTCATACAGCAATTTATACAATAGTCTAATGGAATCTATTCTACTGCTTTCTATTTCATTTTTATGGGTGGAAGTCCATTGTTTTGAGACCGATGCCCCAGCTAAGTTTATCACGGCATCTATCCCCTCAAGGCAATTTATATCAATTTCTTTGGTCTTAGGATTCCAGTAAAACCCCTTTAAGGCATCATTATCTTTAACTTTATCTTTCTGGGTTGTTAAATAATGAACCCGATACCCTCTTTTTGAACAAAGTTGTAGTATTCTATCACCGATTAATCCTGTAGCTCCTGTTATCAATATCTTCATTTTCCAAAAAAATGTTCAGAAATACCATTAGCATTAAGCCATACATAAATTACTAATAATAACAATATTATGAGGATAATGGACCTCACATAATTTGGTTTTCTACGCTTTCTAATTCTATGAAACCTCATTTTTAAATTGATTTATGCCTTATCAAAAATAAGCATTTTGTACAACAAATATTTAAGTACCTTTGTCAGCTCAAAAGCCGACAGCAAAACGACGAATGAAAAACATTAGAAATTTCTGCATTATTGCTCATATCGATCATGGTAAAAGTACTTTGGCAGATAGATTATTAGAATATACTGACACTATAACTGATCGTGAAAAACAGGATCAGTTATTAGATAGTATGGATCTAGAGCGTGAGCGTGGTATTACCATTAAAAGCCATGCTATACAAATGGACTATACATATAATGGAGAAAATTATACATTGAATTTAATTGACACTCCCGGGCATGTTGATTTTTCTTATGAAGTTTCACGCTCTATTGCAGCTTGTGAGGGTGCTTTGTTGATTGTCGATGCGGCACAGAGTATTCAGGCGCAAACTATTTCGAATTTATATTTGGCATTAGAGAATGACTTAGAAATTATTCCAGTGCTTAATAAAGTTGATCTACCCAGTGCCAACCCAGAAGAAGTTACTGATGATATTGTTGATCTATTAGGTTGTGACCCGGAGGAAGTAATTCATGCCAGTGGGAAAACAGGCTTTGGAATTGAAGCTATTTTAAAAGCGATTATTGAAAGAATTCCTGCTCCAACAGGAGATGTAAATGAACCCTTACAAGCCTTGATATTTGATTCTGTTTACAATTCATATCGTGGTGTTGAAACCTATTTTAGAGTGTTAAATGGAGAGATTAAAAAAGGCCAGCGTATCAAATTTATGTCTACAGACAAAGAATATTTTGCGGATGAAGTGGGCACTTTAAAATTAAAACAAGTTGCAAAACAAAGTATTAAAGCCGGCGATGTTGGTTACTTGATCACAGGAGTTAAGACGGCCGTTGAAGTAAAAGTGGGTGACACAATTACAGATGCTAAAAATCCAACTCAACAAAGAATTGACGGATTTGAGGATGTAAAACCTATGGTGTTTGCAGGAATCTATCCTGTTGATACTGATGATTATGAAGAATTGCGTAATTCAATGGAAAAATTGCAGTTGAATGATGCCTCCCTGGTTTTTATTCCAGAAAGTTCAGCAGCCTTAGGTTTTGGTTTTAGATGTGGCTTTTTAGGGATGTTACATTTAGAAATTATACAAGAACGGCTGGAACGGGAGTTTGATATGACCGTTATTACAACTGTTCCCAACGTATCATACCATGCCTTTACCAATAAAAACCCTGATGAAATACTATTAGTAAATAATCCTTCAGATTTACCAGAGCCTTCAAAATTAAACAGGGTTGAAGAACCATATATAAAAGCATCCATTATCACAAAATCTGATTTTGTGGGTCCGGTAATGAGTTTATGTATAGAAAAACGAGGCCAAATTACAAATCAAACTTATTTAACACCCGAAAGAGTAGAATTAACGTTTGATATGCCCTTAGCTGAAATTGTGTTCGATTTTTATGACCGGTTAAAGACGGTTTCCAAAGGATATGCCTCCTTTGACTATCATCCGGCTGGAATGAAAACTTCAAAATTGGTGCGTGTAGATATTTTATTAAATGGTCAATCGGTTGATGCCTTGTCTGCTTTAATTCATGCTGATAGCGCTTATGGTATAGGAAAAAAAATGTGCGAAAAATTGCGGCAATTAATACCCCGACAACAATTTGACATTCCAATTCAAGCAGCGATTGGTGCAAAAATTATTTCGCGTGAAACTGTAAAAGCACTTCGTAAAGACGTTACTGCCAAATGTTATGGTGGTGACATCTCACGCAAACGTAAATTATTAGAGAAACAGAAAAAAGGTAAAAAGCGTATGCGTCAAGTGGGTAATGTAGAAATTCCTCAAGAAGCTTTTATGGCTGTGTTGAAGTTGAATGACTAAAATTTACGTTACGAAAACGTTATCTTAAAAATAATCTTTACGTAAAACAAATAGCAAAATTATTTTATACCTTTAAGCCATATAACAACTCAATTGAATATAGCTCATATAAGTCTTGGATGATACTCGATTCCTAAAGTTATTGTTTATCAAACCTTTAGATATCCTACCAAAACAGCAAAAAAAAAATTATGAAGGCCCTTTTTTACACAAGAGAATTCCCACCATATGTGTATGGCGGGGCTGGAGTTCATGTTGAATATTTAGCAGCAGAATTAGCTAAGCTAATGGAAATAGAGGTCCGTAGTTTTGGGGATCAAGACTTAAAAAATGGAAATCTAACTGTTAAAGGATTTCCTTTTGATAATCCGGTTTTTGATAATACAAATGACCAATTAAAATCTGTATTAAAAACGTTGAGTACATGTATTCAAATGAATGCTGATACTATAGATGCCGATATTGTACATTGTCATACGTGGTATGCCCAATTTGCCGGTATCGTTGCAAAATTATGTTATGGTATCCCATTGGTAATAACCACACATTCTTTAGAACCACTAAGGCCATGGAAAAGAGAACAATTAGGCAGAGGTTATGATGCATCTTCATGGGTTGAGAAAACTGCAATAGAAATGGCAGATGCCGTTATTGCTGTATCGAATGAAACAAAAGAAGATGTATTACAATATTTTGATGTTGATGCGGAAAAAATAAAGGTAATATACAATGGAATAAACCTTGAAGAGTATGTGCTTACCAACGAAACATCAACACTTGACAAATATGGTATAGATAAATCAAAACCTTATGTCCTTTTTGTTGGAAGAATTACCCGGCAAAAAGGTATCATACATTTGGTAAATGCCATACAATATATAGATTCAGATACACAAATCGTTTTATGTGCGGGAGCACCAGATACTCCAGAAATTGGTAAAGAAATGGAAGATAGTGTTAACGAAGTTAAAAAAACTCGTCATAACATTGTTTGGATTGATGAAATGTTACCTAAAAAAGAAATAATACAACTGTATTCTCATGCAGATGTATTTTGTTGTCCGTCAATTTACGAGCCATTTGGAATCATAAATATCGAAGCAATGGCTTGTAAAACTGCAGTTGTAGCAAGTGCCGTTGGTGGCATAAAAGAAGTAGTTGTACCGGGAGAAACAGGAATACTAGTTTCTTTAGACCAACAAGATGTAGCACCTTTTGAACCTGTAAATCCCGACCAATTTGCAAAAGACCTTGCTGATGGCGTTAACAAATTAATCAACAATAATGAATTGAGAGAAACTATGGCTAAAAATGGCAGGAAAAGAGTTGAGGAACATTTTGACTGGATTGCTATAGCAAAACAAGTTGAGGCATTATATAAATCTTTAATTTGACAAAAGATAACACGTAACGTAAATCGATAAAATATGATAAATAATGATGTATTAGCTATCATTCTGGGTGGTGGCCAAGGCTCACGGTTATATCCACTTACAGAATCCAGATCGAAACCTGCCGTACCCATTGCCGGTAAATACAGATTGGTTGATATACCTATTTCTAATTGTATCAATTCTGATATTAAGCGGATGTATGTATTAACTCAATTCAATTCGGCTTCGTTAAATAGGCATATTAAAAACACCTATCATTTTAGTTTTTTTAGTACCGCTTTTGTAGATGTGTTGGCTGCTGAGCAAACCATCTCAAGTGGCGATTGGTTTCAAGGTACAGCAGATGCAGTACGGCAAAGTATGCATCATTTTTTGAATAACAATTTTAAATATGCACTGATTTTATCTGGTGACCAGTTATATCAAATGGACTATAACTTAATGGTCCAGGAGCATATTAAAAGTAAGGCCAAAATATCCATTGCAACCATTCCGGTTAATGCCAAGGAAGCTACTTCTTTTGGAATATTAAAAGCCAACGAAAAAAATGTAATCACCTCCTTTATTGAAAAACCTGAGGCGGAATTATTACCTGATTGGGAGTCAGAAGTCAGTAATGATATGAAAAATGAAGGTCGAAAATATCTTGCTTCAATGGGTATTTATATTTTTGATAGAGAACTCTTAATTGAGTTGATGAATAATCCGGATACTATGGATTTCGGTAAAGAAATCATCCCACAATCTATTGATAAGCACAAGACCATAAGTTATCAATATGAAGGATATTGGACAGACATAGGAAATATAGATTCGTTTTTTGATGCCAATTTAGGTTTAACTGATGAAATTCCAAACTTCAATCTATATGATAAAGGGAAAAGGATTTATACCAGGGCAAGGATGCTACCCACAACTAAAATTTCTGGTACTACCCTCAATAAAACTGTCATCTCAGATGGCTGTATTATCCATGCAGCAAAAATTGAACGTTCGGTGATTGGTATTCGTTCAAGAATAGGAAAAGAATCTACGGTGATAAATACATATATGATGGGTTCTGATTATTATGAAACCCTGAAAGAAATGGAAAACAATAAGATTCCTATTTTAATGGGTATAGGTGAACGTTGTTTTATTAAAAATACTATAGTTGACAAGAATTGTCGAATAGCTGATGATGTTAGAATTAATGGCGGATCTCATTTAGAGGATACAGAAACGGATACCTATGCAATCAGGGAAGGCATTGTTGTTATAAAAAAAGGAGCGGTGATACCAAAAGGGTTTGTTATATAAATAGGTTCAATTTCTTATTTGTAAAATTAGTTTCACAAATTTAAACTGAAAATAACCACTTTACACATCTTAGGTTGAAGTGGTTATTTTTATACATTTGTTATTATTAACATCCAGTCTTATAATATTATTATAAATAATGCAAAATCAAAGAAGAGTTGTTATAGATTTTATTTCTCCTCAAATTAATTGCGGTGAATTTTTTATAAAAAGAGTTGTAAACGAAATTATTACAGTTAATGCACAAGTTCTTGTTGATGGTCATGATATCATCGCAGCTTCAGTTTTATACAAACATGAAAACGATAAAAAGTGGAAAGAAATAAGAATGCAACACATTTCTAATGATGATTGGCAGGCTTCTTTTACTGTTGAAAAACAAGGGTTTTATACCTATAAAGTTGAAGGATGGGTTGATTATGCCTTAAACTGGCAGCATGGTATAACCCGTAAAATAGAAGATAACCAACATGTTAGATCTGAATTACTGGAAGGTATTGAGCATATAAAATCGATAACAAAAAAAGTAACTGCAACTGAAAAAAATTACCTTGATAAATTACAAGATTTATTTCGTGATGAACACAAGTATAATGAAGCTATCACTGAGTCTACGAGTGAAAAACTACATAAAATTATGCTAAAATATCCGAAGAGATTACTAGCAAATTCGTCAATAGATTTTCAAGTTTATGTAGATAGGTTAAAGGCCAGATTCAGTACTTGGTACGAATTTTTCCCACGGTCATCTTCAGAAGAAAAAGGTGTTCATGGTACATTTAAAGATTGTGAACGTTTGCTTTCGAGAGTTGCAAAAATGGGATTTGACACCTTATATTTTCCACCAATACATCCTATAGGAGAAGTGAATAGAAAAGGGAAAAATAATACTACTAAAGCAGTGAAAGGAGATGTTGGTTCTACCTGGGGTATTGGTTCAAAAGATGGTGGACATAAAGACATACATTCGCAATTAGGAACCTTAGAAGATTTTAAATCATTGCTAAAAAAAGCAAAAAAAATAGGTGTTGAAATTGCTATGGATTATGCCTTACAAGCGGCCCCAGATCATCCCTGGGTAAAAGATCATCCCAAATGGTTTAAATGGCGTCCTGATGGAACGGTTCAATACGCTGAAAATCCACCCAAAAAATATCAGGATATATTACCTATTTATTTTGAAACAAGTGATTACAAAAACCTATGGGATGAGTGTTTGGACATCTTATTCTATTGGATTGATTGTGGTATTCGCGTTTTTAGAGTAGATAATCCGCATACAAAACCTTTTTATTTCTGGAATTGGATCATTGCTCAAGTTAAAAATAAATATCCTGATGTTTTGTTCTTAGCAGAAGCATTTACGAAACCTGCTATTATGCAACAATTAGCCAAACAGGGATATTCGCAATCATATACCTACTTTACGTGGCGCAATTCAAAACAAGAACTGATAGAATATATAGAAGAGTTGACCCAAACGGACCAGCGGGAGTATATGCGGCCAAATTTTTGGCCGAACACACCAGATATTAACCCTTTTCATCTCCAAGGTGCGAATGAATCCAAGTATATTCAGAGGTATGTTCTTGCCGCCACATTGAGCTCAAATATTGGTATTTACGGGCCTGTTTTCGAACATATGATAAGTGATGCGCTTCCAGGAAAAGAAGAATATCTGAACTCAGAAAAATTTCAGATTTGTCATTATGACTGGTTTAAAGAAAATAAATTAATTACGCTCATAACTAAAATAAATGAAGTCCGTCATAATCAAGAAGCCCTCCAACAAACCAATAATATTAAATTTTGCCCTATTGAAAATGATAACTTAATTGCTTTTTATAAATGGAATGATTCAAGAACCAATGAACTTTTAATAATTATAAATTTAGATCCTTACTATGCTCAAAAAGGAACGGTGCAATTGCCTCTAAATGATTTAAAAATAGCTCAGGGCCATCAAGTGCAAGTAACAGATCTAATTACAGCAAGTAGTTATAATTGGTATAATGAATGGAACTATATTGAATTGCATCCTGCTCTGCCATTTCATATATTTAAGATAAACAAATAGTTATGCCAACGAAAGTTACAAATTCGAAGTTACAAGTTCGTTATAATTTTAACGAATCATGGGAAGAATTGCTTGATAACAAAGAATTTGTAAAGGTTCTTCTTTCAGATATTTTAGAAGACTACATTGTAAAACAACGCTGGTATGGAGGAAAAGCAAGTAAACTAAAATACATTGAACTTTCAGAATATTTTAGAATTCAACAAAAGGGAGAAGTCTATTATGGTTTAATTTTAGAAATTGATTTCGCCGAAGCTTTTTATCAGCATTACTTTTTACCTATTGCTTTCGTTTCGGATGAAAATTTTTCCAAAAAGGATAGAATACTTCCTATAAGCATTAAGGGTCAGGAAGGTTTTATTATTGATGCCATAAACCTCGAAGCTTTCAGAAAATTAGTGTTCGAACGTATCTTGCATGCGCTTCCAATTGATAAAACAAAGGTTCAATATCATAAAAGTGACCTGTTTATCAATGTTTCTTATGAATCTTCCAGATTTATGGGATTAGAGCAAAGTAACACGTCTATTGTTTACAATGAAAAATATGTATTGAAATTTTTTCGAAGAATATATGCAGATAAGAATCCTGATTATGAAATGAGTAGGTTTTTATCAGAAAAAAAAGACTTTAAAAATACCCCTGCTTATTTAGGAGGTATTAATATTGTTGATTCTGAAAACGTATATATTACCATTGCTTTAATGCAGCAAATGGTTCCTAACCAAGGTGATGCCTGGGAGTATATGTTAAAAGAATTACATCCCGTATTTTCTAATTTAGAACACAAGAATATTAATGTAAATTCACTTCCTTCCGCTGAACTATTTTCAAGATTAAGTATAAGGGATGTGCCGCCCGAAATTATAGATTGGGTTGGATTAAATCTGTTCTTAAAAATTCAAATACTAGCGACCAGAACGGCAGAAATGCATGCTGCATTAGGTTCAGAGTTTGAAGATACAGCATTTACACCTGAACATTTTAACGGCGATTATACAGTTTGGTTAAAAAACAGAATGTTATATCAATTTCAAAATAGATTGAATACGATTGAAAATAATCTGCATAAGCTTGAGGATTTAACTTTGGATCTGGCTCAAGAGTTTTTAGATAAAAAAAATAGTATACGAAAGAGATTTGTAAGATTCGATTGGACCAAACTAAAAGGAGAACGCATAAGAGTGCATGGAGATTATCATTTAGGGCAAGTACTCGTAAAAGATGATGATTTTTATATCTTAGATTTTGAAGGTGAACCCGAAAGTACTATCCGGGATAGAAAGGTTAAACAGCCACCTTTAAAAGATGTTGCAGGATTATTCAGATCATTTCATTATGCAATATATGCTACAATTTTTAATAATATTGAACAGTATAGTTTTTCTCAAGAAATGTTATTCAAGGCAGGTGAAATATTATACCGTTACTTCATCGGTACTTTTTTAGAGAGGTACATTACAGAAATTCAAAATGCGAACCTCAATATTGGTTATCAGCAAGAACGTATTTTTATTTTAGAATACTGTTTGTTGGAAAAAGCAGTCTACGAATTAGGCTATGAACTTAACTCACGCCCGCGTTGGGCAATTATTCCATTGAAAGGAATTTTAAATATTATTAATCAATAAACCTATGGCACAACAAGTAAAAGCATTTAGTTTGTTTTCAAACTTTGATATCGACCTTTTTAAATCTGGTAAACATTACAGACTCTATGAAAAATTTGGGTCACATGAAATGACATTAGAAAAACAAAAAGGAACATATTTTGCGGTATGGGCGCCAAGTGCTAAATCGGTTTCTGTTATTGGTGATTTTAATTATTGGATAGAAGGCGAACATCTATTGAATGTTAGATGGGATGAAAGCGGTATTTGGGAAGGATTTATTCCTAATGTTACAAAAGGGGCCATTTATAAATATAAAATTCAGAGTCATCACAATGATGTGAAAGTTGAAAAAGTCGACCCTTATGCCAAAAGCTGTGAACATCCTCCAAATACAGCATCTATTGTATGTGATATTTCTGATTATAAATGGAATGACAAAAAATGGATGTCTTATAGAAAGGATAAAAACGGATTAGATAAGCCATATTCCGTATATGAAGTACATTTGGGTTCATGGATGAAAAATGATAAAGAGAATAGGTTCTTGACGTATAAAGAGTTAGCAATAGAATTGGTGAATTACGTTAAGAGTATGAATTTTACACATATAGAATTGATGCCGATCATGGAATATCCATATGATCCTTCATGGGGGTATCAGTTAACCGGCTATTTTGCACCAACTTCACGTTTCGGATCCCCACAAGATTTTATGTATTTGATCGATCAATTTCACCAAAATGATATTGGTGTCATATTGGATTGGGTACCATCACATTTTCCTTCTGATGACCATGGATTAGGCTTTTTTGACGGCACCCACCTATATGAACATCCTGATCGTAGAAAAGGATATCATCCTGATTGGAAAAGTTTGATCTTTAATTATGAAAGAAACGAAGTACGGTCTTTTTTAATAAGCAATGCGCTTTTTTGGCTAGATAAATACCATGCCGATGGCTTGCGCGTAGATGCTGTAGCATCTATATTATATTTAGACTATTCACGTGAAGAAGGTGAATGGGAACCAAATATATTTGGAGGCCGGGAAAACTTAGCTGCAGTATCTTTTCTTAAGGAATTCAACCAGGCCGTATATGAAAGTTTTGATGGCGTACAAACCATTGCAGAAGAATCAACAGCTTTTCCCATGGTAACCAAACCTGTATCTATTGGAGGCTTAGGTTTTGGCATGAAATGGATGATGGGGTGGATGCACGATACCCTACAATATTTTACCAAAGACCCAATTTATAGAAAGCATCATCAAAATGACATAACATTTAGTTTAGCCTATGCATTTTCTGAAAACTTTATGCTTCCTCTTTCACACGACGAGGTAGTGTATGGTAAAAACTCAATATTAGGAAAAATGCCCGGNGATGAATGGCANCGTTTTGCTAACCTTAGATTATTATACGGATATATGTNTACNCANCCGGGTACAAAATTGCTCTTCATGGGTGGAGAATTTGGGCAATATAATGAGTGGGATTTTGAGAACAGTTTAGATTGGAACTTACTGGAATTTGATCCCCACAAAAAGATGCAGGTTTATTTTAAAGAATTAAATCAATTTTACCAAAATACACCTGCTCTTTACGAAAAAGGATTTAGCGGAGAGGGATTCGAATGGATCAGTTTTGATGACGATGAAAATTCGGTGATTTCATATATCCGTAAAGGACATGATGCTGAAAATGATACCATAGTAGTTTGTAACTTTACGCCGTCACCTAAAGAAAAATACCGTATTGGTGTTCCAAGAAAAGGAAAACTTACTGAAATATTTAATAGTGATGCCAAAAAATATGGTGGTAGTGGCGTATCAAACTCCAAGGTAATTACTATAAAAAAACAAGTCTGGAACGGTAAGGACTACGCTGCAGAGATAAGTTTACCTCCATTAAGCACAACACTCTTTAAATACAAATAAAAAAGATTGAGTTTTATTCAAATTTAATGCAATAACTTTGCGTTTTTTGTAATCCTTAAGCTGTTTTTTTACTAAAAAGAACCTTAGAAAAATTATTAATTTTAGTAGGTTTGCACTTTCATTTATCACCCAATTTATGATTACAAATACAGAGCTGGAGCAAAAAGGAAATCAATTTCCATCTAAAATAATATCTTACAAAAAGAATATTGACACCTTATACTTTTACACCTCAAATAATGTAGCCTTACAGGTTACTATACTTAGAGATAGTGTAATAAGATTCAGATACTCAACTACTTCAAATTTTGATAAAGATTTTTCGTATGCAATTACTAAACACGCAAGTAGAGGGTATAATCAACTAGACATTGATGAAGATAGCAAAAAATATAGCATTACAACTCAAAAATTAATATGTCATATTAACAAAAAAAATTTAAAGGTTTCGTTGTTTGATGCTTCAGACATGACCTTACTTAATGAAGATGAGCATGGCTTTCATTGGGAAGAAAGTTATGAGTATGGTGGTAGTATTGTTAAAATGAGTAAAGTATCTCACGCTGGTGAAAGTTATTATGGTTTAGGTGATAAACCTTCACATCTAAATTTAAAGGGAAAACGTTTTGAAAACTGGGTTACCGATTCTTATGCATATGGTAAGGATACTGATCCCATTTATAAATCTATTCCTTTCTTTACTGGTTTACACCAGGGAAAATCTTATGGAATATTTTTTGACAACACATTCAGGTCTTTTTTTGATTTCGCAAATGAACGTAAAAATGTAACTAGTTTCTGGGCCCAAGGTGGTGAAATGAACTATTATTTTATTTATGGCCCTCAAATGAGTGATGTCGTTATGAACTATACTGATTTAACAGGTAGACCCCATCAACTTCCTCCTTTATGGGCCTTGGGATATCATCAATGTAAATGGAGTTATTATCCTGAAAGTAAGGTAAAAGAAGTAACCGATAAATTCAGGGAATTACAAATACCTTGTGATGCCATTTATTTGGACATAGATTACATGGAAGGTTTCAGGTGTTTTACCTGGAATAATGAATACTTTCCTGATCCAAAAAAAATGGTTAAAGAATTGGCTGATAACGGTTTCAAAACTGTTGTAATTATTGATCCGGGTATTAAAATTGATATAGATTATGCTATTTTTAAAGAAGGTCTTGATAAAGATTATTTCTGTAAACGTGCAGATGGGCCTCATATGAAAGGAAAAGTTTGGCCGGGCGAATGCTATTTCCCTGATTTTACAAAACCTGAAGTTAGAGAATGGTGGTCAGGTTTGTTCAAAGAACTTATTGAAGACATAGGTGTTAAAGGGGTATGGAATGATATGAATGAACCTGCTGTTATGGAAGTTCCCAATAAAACATTCCCTAATGATGTAAGGCACGATTATGACGGAAACCCTTGCAGTCATAGAAAAGCACATAATATATATGGTATGCAAATGGCCAGAGCAACCTATCAAGGACTTAAAAAATTTGCATATCCTAAAAGGCCATTTGTAATTACCAGGGCGGCATATTCAGGTACACAACGATACACCTCGACCTGGACGGGTGATAATGTTGCTTCCTGGGAACATTTATGGATCGCAAATGTACAGGCGCAACGAATGGCAATGTCTGGTTTTTCTTTTGTTGGTAGTGATATAGGCGGCTTCGCAGAACAGCCCGAAGGTGAATTATTTGCAAGATGGATTCAACTAGGTGTGTTTCACCCTTTCTGTAGAGTACATTCATCTGGAGATCATGGTGAGCAAGAACCGTGGACATTTGGGGATGAGATAACCGATATTGTAAGAAAATTTATTGAGATTCGCTATCAATTACTACCCTATTTATATACTTCTTTTTGGCAATACCTCAATGAAGGAACGCCTATTCTAAAATCATTAGTAATGTACGATCAGGAAGATATTCAAACACATTACAGAACTGATGAATTTATATTTGGTGATAAAATATTAATTTGTCCCATTGTTGAACCTAATGCCAAAGGTAGAAGAATGTATATACCTAAAGGAAAGTGGTTTAATTATTGGGACGATAAGATTACCAAAGGTGGTAAGGAGCTATGGGTTGATACAGATATTGATAGCATGCCGATATTTATAAAGGAAGGAGCTATAATCCCCAAGTACCCTGTTCAGCAATATGTAGGAGAACAAAAGATTGATGAAATTCTATTAGATGTATATTACAAACTTGGTAAAGAAAAATCCTTTTTATATGATGATGCACATGACGGTTACGATTATATTAAAGGCAGGTATAGTTTTCGTACTTTTACCTTAGTGGGTAGGGCAAAAGAATTAATTATTCAACAACATAAATCGGGTAAATTTATTACTGAATATCAAACGTTCAAGCTAAAATTACATGGGTTGCCTTTTAAAATTTCTAAAATTCAAGTAGATAATGAGGAAATTTTATTTGAAAAAGTTAAAGTCAATGGTGATAATACCCTGATTATAGATAAAGACTTTACAGAGTTACATATTATTAGCGTTTAAACGAGATACTTTTGTTTCGAGTTAAAATTCAAAGTTATTTTATAATTTTCTCTAGCCTAAAAAAAGTATCTAAATTATCAGCTGCAACAAAACAATTACTGACTTTCGAAACTTCGTCACAATGTTTTGAATCGATTGTATGAGATTTGCATCCAAAATCACTTAAATCAACTTCTTTAAATCTAGAATTGATCAATTTACATTGTTCATAAAGGCTATCAATAGTTTTGAAATTATCCGGGTCAATACCATTTTGGAGCAAAAATCCTTTTAAAAAATTTTCAATAGCATACTGAGCATTTTTACAAACTAAATAAGATGCTATTTTTTCTTTAGGTTTAAATAGTTCTTCATTAGCTTCATTTAATTTTTCGATAGCATCATCAAATAATTCATTGGCTTTAACATTCATAATGACTAAATTTTAATTTAAAGACTGTGAATTTTTAATTATTTCTACTAAATATACTCTGAATAGTACGCAGTTTCGTACTATTCAGAGTATAAAATCAAAAGGCAATTCTTTAATACTTCATAGGCTTTTCAGGTCAATTTACATATCCCTGTAAAGTTCTAAACGTTCCCATCTAGTCTCGACTTCTTCTTGTGCTTGTTCAAGTAATTTAGCTCCTAATTCAGCATCATCTTTAACAACCCTTGAAAAACGTGTTTCCATGTACATAAATTCTTCCAGAGGTGCTGATGGCGCTTTAGAATCTAACTTGAACTTCTTACCTTTTGGTTTTGAAGGGTCAAATCTAAATAATGGCCAATAACCTGTTTTAACAGCTTTTTCCTGATGAACGGCTCCATCTTTTAAATCATAACCATGTTCTCCACAATGTGAATATGCAATGATCAACGATGGCCCCGGATATGCTTCTGCTTCTTCAATAGCTTTCAATGATTGAAGGTCTTTGGCTCCAATTGCTACTTGAGCAACATATACATTTTCATAAGAAACAGCCTGTAATGCTAAACTTTTTTTGCTTGTTCTTTTACCGGAAACAGAGAATTTTGCGCTGGCACCTAATGGAGTCGCTTTAGAAGTTTGTCCACCGGTGTTAGAATATACTTCCGTATCTAATACCATAATATTAATATCTTCACCAGAAGCCAATACATGATCAACACCACCGTAACCTATATCATAGGCCCAACCATCACCACCAAGAATCCAAACCGATTTCTTACGAAGATATTCCGTTAATTGATTCAGTTTAACCGCATCCTCATTATTATCAAGAAGAGCTAAGGTCTTTTTAAGAGTTTCAATATCAGCAAACTTTTTAGCTTTTTGAGCCTCATTTTCTTCAGGATTATTTAAAATAGCTTCCACTATTTCAGTACCTACTAATAACTCAAGTGACTTCAATAAATTAACAGCTATTTCCTGCTTTTTTGACAGTGCCAATTTCATTCCAAATCCAAATTCGGCATTATCTTCAAATAATGAATTTGCCCAAGCTGGACCCCTACCGAATTCATTGGTTTTATACGGCGTTGTTGGCAAATTACCACCATAAATTGAAGAACATCCCGTTGCATTCGCAATTAAAATACTATCTCCATATAATTGTGTCAGTAATTTGATATAGGGTGTTTCTCCACATCCGGAACATGCTCCGGAAAACTCGAATAATGGTTCAAGGAATTGAGATCCTTTAACATTGGTGATCTGTAATTCTGTTCTGTTATAATCTGGTAAATTGATGAAGTAATCCCAATTTGGATCTTCTTCGGCTTCGACTTTGAGCTTACTATGCATGTTGATTGCTCTAAAGTCCGGATCCTCTTTACTTATAGCAGGACAAACTGCTACACAAAGATCACACCCTGTACAATCCTGAGGCGATACTTGCAATACATAAGATTCTTTATCACTTGTAAATGGCCTGCCTTTGGCAGGAACAGATTTTAATGATGAAGGAGCACCTGCTAATTCTTCGTTAGAAACTACTTTCGCTCTAATAGCTGCATGCGGGCAAATAACAACACATTTATTACATTGTGTACATAAGTGTTCATCATCCCAAACCGGAACATTATCAGCAATACCACGTTTTTCAAATTGAGTAGTTCCTGTTGGGAACGTTCCATCGGCTGGGAATGCGCTAACTGGAAGTTCATCACCTTTTCCTGCTAATATTTTCCCTAATACTTCTTTTACAAAAGGATCGGCATCACCAGTCATCATTGGTTTCAATTCTGTTTCACTTGTAATTTGCTTAGGATACGCTACTTTTTGGAGGTTTTCTAATGATTTATCAACAGCATTGAAATTCATTTGTACAACTTTATCTCCTTTATGAGAATATGATTTTACAATAGCATCCTTTATTTTTTGAATTGCTTCATCCTTAGGTAGTACTCCTGAAATGGCAAAGAAACAAGTCTGTAAAACAGTGTTGGTTCGTTTCCCAAGTTTGGCTTCATGAGCAACTTTTGAAGCGTCAATTACGTAAAAATCCAGTTCGTTTTCAATAATTTCTTCTTGCATTTTTTTAGGAAGTATTTCCCAAATATCATCCTTAGAGAAAGGTGAGTTCAACAAGAACGTTCCTCCTTTTTTAATGTTTTTTAAGATGTCATATTTTTCAATGAAGTTAAATTGATGGCAAGCAATAAAATTTGCTTTATGAATTAAATATGTTGAATATATAGGGTCAGGTCCAAATCGCAAATGTGATACCGTTTGGGCTCCTGCTTTTTTAGAGTCATATACGAAATAGCCTTGTACATAATTATCTGTAGTTTCACCGATAATCTTAATAGAGTTTTTGTTTGCTCCAACTGTACCATCTGAGCCTAAACCATAGAACATACAATTAAATGTGTTTTTCACAGTGTGAAATCGGCTACCTATTTCTAAACTTGTGTTAGAAACATCATCATTAATACCAATGGTGAAATGATTTTTTGAATTTTCTTTATCTAATTCATCATAAACAGCTTTTACCATTGCCGGATCAAATTCTTTAGAAGATAATCCATAACGTCCACCTATAATTTTAGGCATGTCTCTATCACTTTCGGCAAAAGCAGTAACAATATCTAAATATAATGGTTCACCAGTACTTCCCGGTTCTTTAGTTCTGTCTAATACGGCAACTTTTTTAACTGTTTTTGGCAAAGCATCCACAAAATGGCTAATTGAGAATGGCCTGAATAAACGAACAATTATGGCACCCACTTTTTCACCGTTTTTGACCATTGTATCTACCGCTTCCATCACCGGTCCTTGAGCAGAACCCATAATAACTACAACTTTTTCCGCTTCTGGATGGCCTACGTAGTAGAATAAGCTGTACCTGCGGCCTGTATGCTCATAAAATTCGTCCATAGTTTCCTGAACTATACCTGGAACTTTTTGATAATAGTTGTTCGCAGCTTCTCTGGCCTGAAAGAAAACATCAGGATTTTGAGAAGTACCCCGAATAACGGGGCTATCTGGATCTAATGATCTTTTTTTATGTTCCATGATCTTATCTTCTGGCATCATGGCTTTAATTATATCATCCGGAATTGCATCAATTTTAGAAATCTCATGTGATGTTCTAAATCCATCAAAAATATTTAAAAAGGGTACTCTTGAATTTAATGTTGCTACTTGAGATATCAAAGCAAAATCCTGAGCTTCCTGAACAGAGCCTCCAAATAACATAGAAAATCCTGTTTGCCTTGTAGCCATAACGTCAGAATGATCTCCAAAAATCGACAATGCATGTGTTGCAATAGTTCTTGCTGCTACATGAATTACTGATGGAAGTAATTCTCCGGCCATTTTATACATATTAGGTATCATTAACAGCAATCCCTGTGAAGCGGTAAATGTAGTTGTCAATGCTCCAGCCTGTAAAGATCCATGAACTGCGCCAGAAGCGCCCCCTTCACTTTGCATTTCAACAATTCTCGGAACATTTTTCCAAATGTTTTGTTGGTTTTTTGAGCTATAAACATCTACATGTTCACCCATCGGTGAAGCAGGGGTAATAGGATAAATAGCACAAACTTCATTGGTTTTGTGGGCCACTCTTGCTACTGCCTCATTTGCGTCACATATTAATTTTGGAAATTCTTTTTTCATGATTGATATAATTATGTTACAACACCTTAATTTGTAAATAAATACATCAAATAATTTATTTAAAACAAATTAATAACGGTATAAACGTTTTTTAAATTTTGTGTAAAAGTAAAGCTAGTATGGCTTGCAGACTATGACATTTGTCAGGTGAAGAATAATACAGCCGAATAAATAGAAAATTAAAGAAGTGATTCCCTCTGTAAATCCATGGAATGTAAATAGTAAAGAAAGGTATATCAATAAAAATCACTCCTACATTAGTTTAAATGTAGGAGTGATTTTTATATTACAATGAGAAAATGATCTATTTTAAAGCTTAGAAAATTAAATTTTCCCTACACATAGATTATTCGCCATGTAACCATGCTTTTTTCTCTAATAATGCTTCTTCTGTTTCAACATGATCTTCGTCAGGTACACAACAATCTACCGGGCATACAGAAGCACACTGAGGTTCATCATGGAAACCTTTACATTCTGTACATTTATCAGTAACAATAAAATAAAACTCATCAGAGACAGGTTCATTTTCAGCATCGGCATCTACTTCTCTACCATCGGGTGTAGTAACCGAACCACTTAAAGAAGTTTCATCTGAATACGACCATTCCTGATCAGGTTCATAAATTGCATTATTAGGGCACTCTGCAACACAAGCGTCACAGTTAATGCACTCATCTGTTATAATAATAGCCATAATTTATCTAATTTTTAAATTATTAATGGATACAAAAATATATTTCTTTTAGTAACCTATAAGTGACAAAAATCATATTTCATTCTAAAAAGTAAAATTATTTTTGACCCCTATTATATGAAACTAACCAATTTTTTGATAAATTTAAACAAAAATTTCAAATTAGCATAAAGAATATGACTACAGCTAAAACAAAAAATAAACAGAAAGTATCAGAACAAGAGGTATTAGAAGCAGTAGTTATCCGTTTTGTAGGTGATTCGGGTGATGGTATGCAATTAACAGGAACTCAGTTTTCTGACACCTCTGCAATGTTTGGAAATGATATTGCTACTTTTCCAAATTATCCCGCAGAAATTAGAGCTCCGCAAGGTAGTTTATATGGTGTTTCGGGATTCCAAGTACACATTGGTAGTGTAGAAATTAGTACTCCCGGTGAAGACTTAGATCTTCTGGTTTGTATGAATCCGGCAGCTTTGAAAACGAATCTAGGTTCTTTAAAAGCCGGCCATACCATTATAATTGATACAGATTCCTTTACTAAAAAAAATCTCGAAAAAGCTTTATATGCAAGTAATCCATTAGAAGACGGTAGTTTAAACAATTACCGTGTTATTGAAGTTGCTATGACTTCTTTAACCAAGGAAGCATTAAAAGATATGGGTCTTGATAATAAAAGTATTACCCGTAGTAAAAATATGTTTGCACTTGGTATAGTGTATTGGATGTATGATAGGGACATGAATCATACCTTAGAATTTTTTGATAAAAAATTTAAAAAGAATCCATTAATCGCTGAGGCTAATTCTAAAGTTTTAAAAACAGGATATTATTTTGCTGAAACATTAGAATTGATTCCAAATTCATATACAATTTCACCTTCTAAGATGCCTAAAGGAACGTATAGGATTATTAATGGGAATCAAGCTACCGCCTGGGGATTTTTAGCGGCAGCTGAAAAAAGTGGTTTGGAGTTATTTTTGGGTTCATACCCTATAACACCGGCTTCTGATATCTTGCATGAACTCGTACAGCATAAACATTTTGGTGTAAAAGCATTTCAAGCGGAAGATGAAATTGCAGGAATTACCTCTTCTATAGGAGCTTCTTTTGCAGGTGATTTAGCGATCACGACGACTTCAGGACCAGGTTTGGCGCTAAAAGGAGAAGCCGTAGGTTTGGCAATGATCCTGGAACTACCATTAGTTATTGTAAATGTACAACGTGGTGGCCCTTCAACCGGTTTGCCAACAAAAACAGAGCAGTCAGACCTTTTACAGGCAATGTATGGTAGAAATGGGGAAAGTCCATTGATAGTGATTGCTGCCAGTACACCGGCAGATTGTTTTGATTTTGCCTATGAAGCTGCAAGGTTAACATTGGAGCATATGACCCCGGTTTTATTATTAACAGACGGGTATATTGCAAATGGTTCAGAACCCTGGAAGATCAAATCGATTGATGAAATGCCTCCAATAACTCACAAACAAATAACCGGTGGTGATCCTGAAAAATGGAATGTCTATGATAGAGATGCTGTTACATTGGCAAGAGAATGGGCAATACCCGGAACTCCCGGTTTCGAACATCGGGTTGGTGGTTTAGAAAAAGACAAAACTACTGGAAATGTATCTTATATACCTGAAAATCATGAATATATGACCCTTATAAGAGCTGAAAAAGTTCAAAGGGTACAAAATAGTATTCCTGATTTAAAATCAGACTTCAATGATGAAGGAGACCTATTGGTTGTTGGCTGGGGAGGTACTTTTGGAAGTTTGCACTCAGCAACCAAACAATTAAATAAAGATGGTCATAAAATTGGGCACGTTCATTTCAATTATATCAATCCGTTTCCAAAAAACACTGAAGAAATATTTTCAAAATTCAAAAAAGTGATTATCTGCGAATTGAATAATGGTCAATTAGCCTTTATATTAAGAAGTAAATTCACTAATATAGAATTTGCACAGTTTAATAAAATACAAGGATTACCATTTGGTGCTAGTGAGCTTGCACAAAAATTTAAACAATACTTAAAATAATTATGGAAACAGCTGTTAAAAAATATACTTTTAAAGACTTTACAAGTGATCAGGAAGTTCGATGGTGTCCCGGTTGTGATGACTATGTCATATTGAGATCTATGCAAAAAGCCTTACCGGAAATGGGGGTTAATAAAGAAGATGTTGTGTTTATTTCAGGAATTGGTTGTTCATCTCGTTTCCCATATTATATCGACTCTTTTGGTATGCATAGTATACACGGTAGAGCTCCTGCAATTGCAAGTGGTGTAAAATTAGCGAATCCTGATCTAAGCGTATGGGTAATTACGGGTGATGGTGATTCATTAGCTATTGGTGGTAATCATTTTATCCATGTATTACGTAGAAACCTTGATTTAAATATTATTTTATTTAATAATGAGATTTACGGATTGACCAAAGGTCAATTTTCTCCTACTTCCCTGATTGGCCAAAAAACAAAAACATCCCCTTATGGCAATACGCAACCTCCGTTCCATCCGGGAGAATTGGCATTAGGTGCACAAGCGAGATTTTTTGCGAGAATTGGAGGGAATACACCTAAAGAAATGACGCAACTTTTTATTGAAGCTGAAAAATTTAAAGGAACTTCATTAATAGAAGTACTACAAAATTGTGTGATCTTTAATGATGGTTGTTTTACCCAATTTACGGATAAAGCTGTGCGCGAAGATAAACAATTGCATCTCGAACACGGAAAACCTATGATCTTTGGAAAAGAACGAGACAAAGGTTTAGTGTTAAACGGTTTAAAATTAAAAGTTGTAACGATTGGAGAAAATGGTGTGACCGAAAATGATATTTTAGTTCATGATGCCAAAGAACCAGATTCAACTTTACATTCGATGTTAGTGAGATTAGAATATCCGCTTGCAACCGGAATCATCAGGGCGGTTGACGAATTGACTCTTGAAGCAAGAGAAGCAGCCTTAACAAATGAAGTGAAAGCAAATTCAAAATTCAATAAAGTGAATGATTTGTTTTTCTCAGGAGAAACGTATGACGTATAGGATAGTTAATTAGTTTTGATAGAATTTAAGATTGGAATTTAATTCAAAAATATGGGTTCAGAGGCCATCATAGTATTTTTTCTTGCAGGTGTTGTACTTGTTGCAGGTGCAAATTTTTTATCTAATTTAATTTCTCATAAATCAGATAATCCTCAAAAAAGAGAGCCCTATGAAAGTGGTATGACGACAATCGGCCCTACCTGGGTCCAATTTAAAGTGGGGTATTATCTATTCGCCATATTATTCTTAATTTTTGATGTGGAAGTGGCATTTTTAATACCATGGGCGGTAGTTTTTAAAGATATTGGAATGATTGCATTTATTGAAATTCTTGTCTTTCTTATTATTTTAGGATTAGGATTGCTATATGCATGGAAAAAAGGAGCATTAAAATGGGAATAGAAAAAGATGATAAAGAACGTTTTTTAAATCAGGTTGAACCTAAGGGTCTGAAACAAGTTATTCCTGATAGTTTTCCCGGTAAGGTGATTCCTGCTGGAAATGGAGCCAATATCATGGTTACTACATTGGATAAAGTAATTAACTGGGGCCGGTCAAATTCTCTTTGGTCACTCTATTTTGGTACCAGTTGTTGCGCCATAGAAATGATGCAAACGGGTGCGGCCAGACATGATTATTCAAGATTTGGATTTGAAGTAGCAAGACCCTCTCCCAGGCAAGCCGACTTAATAATTATTGCAGGAACAATTGTAAATAAAATGGCTCCTGTTTTAAGGCGTTTATACGATCAAATGGCAGAACCAAAATATGTTATTGCGATGGGAGCTTGTGCCATTTCAGGGGGGCCCTTCTTTTATAATACATACTCAGTTGTAAAAGGTGCTGACCATGTGATTCCTGTAGATGTTTATGTGCCGGGTTGTCCACCCCGCCCTGAGGCATTGTTAGAAGGTATGCTGATGCTTCAAGATAAAATACGAACAGAGAATATGAAAAAGAAAGTGAATCCTATCGATGGGTTTGATGAAGGGCTATAAAACTGAATCTATGACCAACGAAGCATTACAAAAATTAATAGGAAATTGGTTTCCTAATCCGGAAGTTGACAACGTTACTGAACTGGTAGAAGATAGCGAATCAGATACCGTTGGCGAAGAAAAAGCCAAACCTTCAGAATCCATCAATCCAAGTCTTTTAGAATTTACAGAAGAAGGTTCTCAGTTTTTGAACATTACCGTAAGACCCGAACATCTTCATCAATTAATGTCTCAATTAAAAAGCAATAGTGAAACCAGCTTTGATTATCTATTCTGTTTGAGTGGTGTTGATTGGGGTGAAGAGCTAGGTATCGTATATCATTTAGAGTCAACTGCACATAGACATATTATCGTTGTGAAAGTTAAAACGAATGATAGAGAAACGCCTACTTTCGATACGGTTTGTGATATTTGGTCAACGGCAGAATTTCACGAACGTGAAGTCTTTGATTTTTTCGGAATAAAATTTAACAATCATCCCAATTTAAAATACCTCTTTTTAACGGAGGGTTGGGAAGGGTTTCCTCTTAGAAAAGATTATGTAGATGAGATTAATATGGTAATCAAATAACTATGGAAACTACTACTGTAAATAACAGCTTTAAGTCTGAAGAGTACTTCATAAATATGGGTCCGCAACATCCAGCTACTCATGGTGTTTTACGGCTTTTATTGACCATAGATGGTGAAATTATCAAAAAAGTAGAGCCTGATCTAGGGTATATCCATCGTTCTATTGAAAAAATGTGTGAACGTGACAGCTATCAACAAATAGTTCATTTAACGGATAGAATGGATTATTTATCGTCTCATATAAATAATGAAGCGGTTTGTCTGACCGTTGAAAATGCCCTTCAACTTGAAATTCCTGAACGTGTAAAGGTGATCAGAACTATTATTGGTGAATTGACCCGGATAGCTTCCCATTGTTTATGGTGGGGTGTTATGGGAATGGATGTGGGTGCCTTAACTACCTATTTTTACGGTTTTAGAGATCGTGAAATGATCAATGATATTTTTGAAGAAACCTGTGGGGCACGACTCACGATGAATTATAATATCCCGGGCGGATTGATGTTTGACATCCATCCAAATTTTGTAAAAAGAACCAAAGATTTTGTAGCTCATTTTAAAACTAAAATTCCTGAATACGATAGGCTTTTAACCGGAAATGTCATCTTTCAGAAAAGAATGAAAGGGGTTGGAATTCTTTCTAAAGAAGATGCTGTTTCTTTTGGAGCCTCAGGACCCGTAGGTCGTGGTTCTGGATATTCTTGCGATGTGAGAAAACATCATCCTTATAGTGCTTATGAAAAAGTTACTTTTAATGAAGCATTAAAAACAGATGGCGATTCATTGGCTCGATATGAGGTTAGAATTCAGGAAATGTGGGAATCATTATCCATAATTGAACAATTAATAGATAATATCCCGGAAGGAGAACACAAAGTTGCCACAAAGGCAGTCATAAAATTACCGAAAGGAGAATTTTACGAAAGAGTTGAAACTGCAAGAGGTGAACTTGGGGTGTATGTTATCAGTACTGGGACAAAAAATCCGTACCGACTTAAATTCCGTTCACCTGGCTTTTCAAATATTTCATTATTAAATCATATTGCTGTTGGTGGTAAAATAGGTGATTTAGTTGCTAGTATGGCAACATTAGATATAGTTGTACCAGATATTGATAGATAAAATTATGAGAATGAATATACCGCTAAGTATCACAAAAACTATTCATGATTGGCTTTTTAGCGTCATGCCCGAAGGTGCTGCAAGTATTACAGAAATGGTATTAATAGCATTGGTATATCTAGGTATTTTTGCTGTTGCAGGTTTGTATTTAGTTTTATTGGAAAGAAGAGTAGCGGCATGGTTCCAGCTGAGAATTGGCCCAAACAGGGTTGGTTTTCAAGGCTTACTCCAAACGATGGCAGATGCACTCAAATTGGTTTCAAAAGAACTAACAGGAACCACAAGGGCCGATAAATTTTTATACAATTTAGCGCCTTATTTCGTGATCATTTCCTCCTTAATGGCATTGTCCGTTTTCCCTTTCTCACAAGAATTTCAAGCATTTGACATTAACATCGGTATTTTCTTTTTAATAGCCATTTCTTCTATTGGAGTCATCGGTATCTTATTGGGCGGTTGGAGTAGCAATAATAAGTTTGCCTTAATTGGCGCTATGCGGAGTGGAGTTCAAACTATTAGCTATGAGCTTTCTATAGGATTATCACTGTTAACTATGGTTTTAATAACTGGTTCTTTACAGCTTTCGGAAATTGTTGAAGTACAAAAAAATGGGTGGTTGATAGTCCAAGGGCATATTCCCGCTGTAATTGCTTTTATGGTGTATATGATCGCCGGTACAGCAGAAACGAACAGAGCTCCTTTTGATATGGTAGAGGCCGAATCTGAACTAGGGGCAGGTTTCCATACTGAATACTCGGGAATGAAGTTTGCTTATTTCTTTTTGGCTGAATTTATCAATATGTTTATTATAGCGGCTATTGCAACAACGATATTTTTTGGGGCTTGGTTATCACCTTTCGGTATCACTGAATCGATTCCTTTATTAGGTGTGTTCTGGTTTTTAGCAAAGACTTTTGCCCTTGTGTTTTTAATGATGTGGTTTCGATGGACATTCCCGCGCTTACGAATAGATCAGCTACTTACTCTTGAGTGGAAATATTTACTGCCAATCAACTTAGTGAATATTGTATTTATGGCAATTATAGTTTGGCTTGGTTTAACAATTCAGTTTTAAGATTATGAGTTATTTTTCAGATATATATAAAGGAATAAAAACGCTGCTTACTGGTATGAGTGTTACCGGAAAGTATTTCGTAAATTCCAGAAAAGGAGCCATAACACAACAATATCCTGATAATAGGGAGACCTTGAAAATGTTTGAACGCTTTCGTGGTGAAGTAGTCATGCCACATGATGAAAATAATGAACATCGTTGTACGGGTTGTCAAAAATGTGAAATTGCCTGCCCCAACGGTACTATAGAAATTATTTGGGATAGGGGAATCGATGAAGTAACAGGTAAAAAGAAAAAGAAGATAGACAAACATGTCTATCATTTAGGATTGTGCACTATGTGTGGTCTTTGTATTGAAGCTTGCCCAACAGATGCCATCGTATGGGCTCAGAATTATGAAAATTCTGTTTATGACAGGACACAACTTACGAAAGTTTTAAACCAACCGGGATCTAAATTAATGCCTGGAGTAGAAGATTAAAAATATGGAGAAATATCTATTTTATATGTTGGCAATTGTTATGATTGTTTTTGCAATTGCTTCTGTCAGTAGTCGTAAAATGCTTCGTTCCGTTATCTATTTATTATTCGTTTTAGTGGGTATTGCAGGTATTTTCTTTTTAATAGATTATAATTTCTTAGCAGCCATTCAGCTCACAGTTTATGCCGGAGGAATTATCGTACTTATGATCTTTTCTGTATTACTGGTTCATCATATTGAAATGGAATTAGAAATTGCCAAAACTTCAAAACAGATCATAACCATATTAGCTTGCTTAATAGGTCTTGGCCTTTTTCTTACCACAATTTATTCACATGAGTTCGCTGTAGTTGATAATGAAATAAGTACTACAACTACCGATATAGGAACAAAAATGTTGAGCTATGAAGCAGGAGGATTTATATTGCCATTTGAAGTGATCAGTGTCTTGTTATTAGCGGCTATGATTGGAGCAATTATAATTGCAAAAGGAAAGAAGTTAACCGATAAAAATGATGAAACAGCATGATTGAAGGAATTAGCATTTACGAAATACTGACCCTAACTTCTATCTTATTTTTTATTGGTGTTTACGGGTTTATTACAAGAAAGAATCTGATCTCAATGTTAATCTCAATAGAATTGATATTGAATGCATCTGTGGTAAATTTTGTTGTTATCAATAAATATCTATACCCCGATGTTTTACAAGGCGTTTTCTTTTCAATTTTTATTATAGCCGTCGCTGCAGCTGAAACCGCATTGGCCATTTCGATAATAATTAACCTGTACAGACAGATTAGTTCTGTTGAAGTTAAGGACACTGAAACTATGAAGTATTAATATTATGAATAGTAGTTATACCATATTGATCCCGTTAATTCCTTTGGCAGTATTTTTATTGTTAGGAATTTTTAATCAAAAAATTAACCCTGCCGTTTCCGGATATATCGGTGTCTCAGGTTTGTTAGCTTCCGCTATATTATCATTCTATACGGCCTATCAATACTTTTTTGTAATTGATAAAGTCGATGGAATTTACCAAACTTTTGTCGATAAAACGGTATGGATGCACTTTACTGAAACACTGCATATTGATATGGGGGTATTGTTAGATCCTATTTCAATAATGATGCTCATTGTAGTTTCTATCGTGTCATTAATGGCACATATTTATAGCCGTGGATATATGAAAGGAGATGAAGGGTATACTAAATTTTTCGCTTTTCTTTCATTATTCTCATTTTCCATGTTTGGATTGGTTCTGTCAACCAATCTATTCCAAATTTATATTTTCTGGGAATTGGTAGGGGTTTCTTCTTACTTATTAATCGGATATTATTATACAAAACCTTCAGCCGTAGCTGCGGCTAAAAAAGCATTTATCGTAACTCGTTTTGCTGATTTAGGTTTCTTAGTAGGAATACTGATCATAGGATACTATACAGGTACCTATGATTTTGAAATGTTGAATAACCCAGAAGGAAATGCTATTCTAAGCTGGGCCTCTACATCATTTATGGGATTGTCAGTACTCACCTGGGCATTGATTCTAATTTTTATCGGCGGTGCAGGTAAATCAGCAATGTTTCCATTACACATTTGGTTACCCGATGCCATGGAGGGACCAACTCCGGTTTCGGCATTAATTCATGCAGCAACAATGGTTGTTGCCGGTGTATATTTAGTAGCTCGCTTGTTCCCGATGTATTATTTTGTTGAAGATGGATTTGCCTTGAATATTGTTGCCTTTGTAGGAGCATTTTCTTCACTATTTGC
>JGI24023J19991_10000186_pt1 | contig 45874 bp, 41 predicted proteins | sample Cruoilmetagenom1_FD_19991 | JGI IMG/M metagenome (IMG submission 19991)
AATGTTATGGGTACACAGGTCGATATTTTAATTCCAATTTCATAAATCATAAACATGATAAGAACATTGATCATAGATGACGAAGAAGATGCCAGAGAAGGCCTGAAACTTGTGGTTGAAAAATTCTGCCCGGAAGTTTCAATAGAAGCCTTATGTGAATCACCTGAGGAAGGGCTTAAGAAGATTGATGAGTTGCAACCTGAGCTGGTTTTTTTAGATGTACAAATGCCCCGGCTATCTGGTTTTGACCTGTTGGAAAAAGTGGAAAAAATTAATTTTGAAGTCATTTTTGTTACAGCTTTTGATAAATATGCAATCAAAGCGATAAAATTCAGCGCCCTTGACTATTTATTAAAACCAATTGATGTTGAAGAGTTAGTTTCTGCCGTGCAAAGAATAAAAGAAAAACAAAAAAATAAAACAGCGCACTTCAAGTCTTTACTTAGCAATGTAAAACTAAGTTCAGAAAAACTGACAAGATTGGCAATTCCGTCAGATAATGAAATTATTATTCAAATGATAAGCGATATTGTGTATTGTGAAGCAGATAGCAATTACACCACCTTACATTTAGTTGATAGTAAAAAAATAACAGTATCTAAAACCTTAAAGGAATTCGAAAATATTTTACCCGAAACAGACTTTTGCAGAATTCATCATTCCACCTTGGTTAATATAGCTCATGTCACTAAATATATTAAGGGTGAAGGTGGTTATGTGATGGTTACCGGGGGCGATCATTTGGACGTTTCACGCAGAAAAAAAGACAGTTTTATACAGAAACTGGCTAAATTATAATGAACACGTTTAAACGAGTTCAATACCACTTACCTACCATTTTTACACAGTTACTTTTTTATAACTACCACTTACTAAGTCCCTTTAGTAAACTATAAACGTCTGGTTTAGATTTACATAAAAACTATAAATGTAAACGTTATGAAACCAGTTAAAAAAACAAAAAAATATGTGTTTATTCTCTTAATAGTGGGACTCTTATTCGGGTCTTGCCAAAAAGATGATGTTTTAGACCCTAACCCGGTACCTAATAATCCGAATACAAATATTGATGCGAATAAGGTTACACAAAGCCTTAAGTTTAGAAATGGTAACATTATTTCAGGTGATATACCCAAAAGTGCGAATTCAAAAAATGCAACAGTAGTAGCAGATCTAAAAATAGATACAGATACCATTTTTTGGGTAGAGGGTGTTATTAATCGTATTAAGATTTTAAAGCCAGAATCACTAACAGGTTTAGTAGGTACTTTTTGGGCACAAGTGGAAGGCAGTGATTCTTATATAGAAGCAGAATTTGAAATAGAACAAGAAAATGACACCCTCGTTTTTTTAAATTTTGATTTTGATGTTACCGAATGGGAGCCACCTTTATCTTTTAATCTAAAAATAGTTCCAAAAGACGATGCTAATGATACACCACTTGATGATTTTGAGATACCTGTAGATATTGAAGAACCTATTGAAAATTTGAATAATGCAGGCGAGGATTATTGGCAGGGTTATTGGCATTGGATGGAAACTATAATAGATGGCGTACATCATACAGGGCCATATGAAAACATAAACCAGTATGCAACTGCCGGAGGATGTTGTGACGGCGGTAATTTTTATTTGCCTTGCTCATCAGGTGATCCCAATTATACAGAGATGGGTTATACGATAGATTATTTTGTAAATAGAGAGTTTTTATATTTTTCTGAGGTTTCCGATGTGCGTGGATTATTAAGAGAAACAAGCAATAACCTTGATTGGGAGAATTCAAATGTGTGTGAAAATGAACCAGCATATAAAAATCGAGTTGTACATAACCCCTATAACGGAACATTTACAGAAATAGATAGTAATACACGTACTATTAGTGATCTTAAAGGACAAGAAGAAGAAATATTTCTTGAGAATGTGTCCCTTGGATTTGTGCCCTTACCAATCTATGCAAGCGGTGGACCATATAAATTATTAAGCAAACATTATATCAAAGAAGTAAGAAATAATCTAGACGGTCCTGGTGGGGGCGTAGAACGTCTTTACTACAAACGATTTGTAGACCCTAATTTAGAATTTGTTGAGACAGTTTATACCAAGTGGTTTGATATGTGCGGTACATGTTCTGGAAATTAAAAAAATGAAGATAGTCTCTTGGTACAATGGATTTGCTTGCCTTTATAGGTCTTTATAACTTAAACTTTCGCCGGAGCAAGGACAAGTACAAAATAAAAGACAAAAAACCTTCATTATTAAAAAGTGAAAACAATGAAGCGAGAATCTAAAAAACACAAAAATTTCATAGCAATTTTTGTTTTCATTGGGTTGATGGTGTCATCATCTTGCAGTAAAGATTATGGTGCTTTGCCCAATGTTATAAAATCAACAGATTATCTGGCATTAGAGGCTTTGTATAAAGCAAACCCAAATAGCCTATTAGATTGGGATTTGAATGATCTAACCATGCAAAGCTGGAGTGATGTTATTCAAGAAAATGACCGTGTAACTGAGCTAAACCTTAGCGATAAAAAGCTAGCAATTTTTGTTCCTGAAATCGGAAATCTTGAGAAACTCACCCATTTAAATCTTGCGGTTAATGAGTTGACCGAAATTCCACCGGCAATAGAGAAACTTAGCAATCTTGAAGTGCTGCACCTGGAGGGAAATGCTATCGAAATAATCCCTAATGGAATAGGTAAACTAACTAAACTTAGAGAACTTAATCTCTATGTAAATAATAAGATAACCACTATACCAAAGGAAATAGGCGATTTGACCAACCTAAGCATATTGAATTTATATGGGAATTCTATCACTGCTATTCCTTTAGAAATAGGAAAATTGGCTAAGCTGGAATTATTGTCGGTTTATCATAACAACTTAACAAAAATCCCGGTTGAAATAGGGGGTTTGACTGCACTAAAGGTTTTAAATATCAATGATAATGAATTGGTAGAAGTACCTATTGAAATAGGGAATCTGATCAACCTCAAGGCATTAAACATGCATAACAATAACTTGACGGTTATTCCACAGGAAATATGTGATTTAGAAACAACCGGAACAATTATAAAAAAAGATACCACTGCTATATGTCAGTAAGGATAAGAAAATATAATTCCCCTAACGAAATTAACCGCCCAATAAAAGGAGTAGGACAATATGGTAATGGATAAAACAATATACGCTGCCATGAAATTCACATAAATTTTAAAAAAAAGATTATGAAAAAATTAAGCACAATTTACACATTGATTAGTATTTGTTGTTTGACAATCCATACAATAACAACTCAAACCTTTACTCCTAAACCTATATGGTTTCAAACCTATGAATGGGCAAAAAGCATGGGAGATACCTTAGTCGATGGAGGAAAAGCCATAGCCGTTGATGCCTCCGGAAATGTATATACCACAGGATTTTTCGAAGGAACCGTTGACTTTGATCCGGATGATATTGAAGTTCATAACCTTACTTCAGATGGCAGCTATGATGTTTTTATCTCAAAACTGGATTCTGAGGGTAATTTTATATGGGCAAAAAGAATGGGCGGAATGTTAGCCGATGCAGGACACTCCATTGCCCTCGATGTTTCTGGGAATGTATACACCACGGGTTATTTTACTGGTATCGCCGACTTTGACCCGGATGAGGTAGGAGTTTTTAACCTCCCTTCAACGGGAGATGAGGATATATTTATCTCCAAACTCGATACTTCAGGCAATTTTATATGGGCAAAAAATATGGGAGGAATATTAGATGATCATGGAAACTCCATAACTGTAGATGCTTCTGGGAACGTATATATGACTGGTTTTTTCCAGGATACTGCCGACTTCGATCCTGATCCGGTTGGCATTCGTAATCTCTTTTCAGCAGGAAGTAAAGATATTTTTATCTGCAAATTGGATACATCTGGCAATCTTGAAGGGGCAGGGAAAATGGGAGGATTGGATGGTGATATAGGAAAATCGATCGCTATAGATGATTCTGGCAATATTTATACCACAGGCTCTTTCGAAGGAACGGCCGACTTCAATCCTAAAGCCGGAGTAGATAACCTTGATTCTAACGGAGGTACTGATATTTTTATCTCCAAACTGGATGCTTCAGGGGATTTTGTAGGAGCGGGAAAAATAGGGGGGTTAGGATCGGATAGAGGAAATTCCATAGCCCTTGATACATCTGGAAATATATATATCACAGGCTCTTTCGAAGGTACTGTCGACTTCGATCCTAAAGCAGGAATCTATTATCTCACTTCTATAACGGATGTTTATTACGTAGATACCGCTGATATTTTTATCTCTAAACTCGATACTTCCGGTAATTTTGTCTGGGCAAAAAGTATCGGTGGAATAGGGAAGGATGCGGGATTCTCTATAACTCTTGATGCTTCTGAAAATGTATATACTACAGGTTATTTTTCTGAGATAGTCGACTTTGATCCTGATGGAGTTGAAACTTTTGACCTCCCTTCAGAAGGATTATATGATGTATTTATCTCCAAATTAGATTCATTGGGTACCTTAAAATGGGCAAAAAGCATGGGCGGATCAGGCAATGATAATGGGTTTGGCATTGCCGTAGATGCTTCTTTTAATGTTTACACCACCGGATATTTTAATGAAACCGTTGACTTTGACCCCGGAACCGGAATCGATATCCTTTCTTCGCTAGGATTCTCTGATATTTTTGTTCACATGTTAAGCAACGATCTGTTGGATATTTTTCATCAAAATATCATAAGTCCGACGGTAGTTTACCCAAACCCCACTACTGAAAATGTAACCCTTGATTTGGGACAACAATACAATAACGTAACGCTCAGAGTTAAATTTTTTTCAGGAGAGCTAATCTCAACAAGTGACCATAAAGAAACTGATAAACTAGACTTTAGTATCGAAGGTAAAGCCGGGGTTTATCTTGTCGAAGTGTTTGTTGACAATGAAAAAATAAGAACGCTAAAAGTTATAAAACAGTGATATGGAAAAGAAACAAGTAAAGAAAATAGTATCATTATTGATGGTAATTTCCATTTATATAAGCAGTAATGCTCAATCTAATTTCCAAGATCATACTATCACAACAAACGCTCTTAACGCAAAATCGGTTTATGCTGCTGATATAGATGGTGATGGTGATATGGATGTGCTTTCGGCCTCTCAAAGCGATGATAAAATAGCCTGGTATGAAAACACCAATGGTCAGGTAGGTGTTATCTCAGAACAAATTATCACAATCAGTGCAGCTGGTGCATGGTCAGTTTATGCTGCTGATATTGATGGAGATGGAGATATAGATGTGCTTTCTGCTTCCATTTATGATGATAAAATAGCCTGGTATGAAAATACTGATGGACAAGGGAGTTTTGGCCCGGAACAGAGTGTCTCAACGAATGCCATTAATGCAAGATCTGTTTATGCCGCTGATTTGGATGGTGATGGCGATATGGATGTACTTTCTGCCTCTCTAACTGATAATAAAATAGCCTGGTATGAAAATACAGATGGGAATGGGAGTTTTGGTACAGAACAAATTATCACAACCAATGCAGATGGTGCATGGTCAGTTCACTCAGCAGATCTAGATGGTGATGGCGATATGGATGTACTTTCTGCTTCATTTAATGATGATAAAGTAGCCTGGTATGAAAATACCGACGGACAAGGAACCTTCGGTGCTGAACTGATTATCACAACCAATGCCGATGGAATAAAATCAGTTTATGCTGCTGATATAGATGGTGATGGTGATATGGATGTGCTTTCTGCATCTTCGAGTGATGATAAAATAGCCTGGTATGAAAATACTAATGGACAAGGAAATTTTGGTGCCGAGCAAATTATAACAACCAATGCAGATGGGGCCTCATCAGTATACGCTTCTGATATAGATGGAGATGGCGATATGGATGTACTTGCTGCAATATATTTTGAAAACAAAATAGCTGGTTATAGGAATATTAACGGACAAGGGAATTTTGGTCCTGAACTAATTGTTACAACCAATGCAAATGGGGCAACCTCTGTTTACAGTACTGATTTAGATGGCGATGGTGATATGGACGTACTTTCAGCCTCTTCAAATGATGATAAGATAACAGGGTATGAAAATTTAAGTACTACTTTATCAATAGATCAAAATATGTTAAATAACTTTTCTGTCTATCCAAACCCAACATCAGATATTTTAAGAGTTAAGTCTGCAAATACCATTTCTCAGATAGATATTTACAATCAGTTAGGTCAGTTAGTTTTGATAAATTCAGATCAAAATATGATTGACACCTCAAGTCTAAACCAGGGTACATATTTCTGTAAAATAAAAGATGAGAATGGAAGCTTTGGGGTAAAAAAAATTATAAAGAAATAATTCTAAAACCTATAGATAACTATCTATAAGATTTGTAGTAAACACAATAAAAGAGATAAATGAGAGCTTGGTTTGTTTATCGTATGAATGCATCTGATCCAATTGAATTTAAAGAAGCCATTATTACAAATGCAGAACGTATTAAACAACCAAAGAGCAATCATGTTTACAGTTATGAGGTTCAATATATTGTTAATTTCCCAAATGAAAAAAAGAAAAATATAGGATTTCAAACACAATATTCGAAAGAAAAAAAAGAAGCCTTCTGGCATACATTTTATCAAGAAGATTTTGTTAAGCTGGTACACGTTTGGAGGAAAGAGTCTTTGTTTCACAATGAGATCAATAGGATCCATAATGATATGCAAGAACTGATGCTACAATTCTCTAATGAATATGAGCAGATTTGGAACAGAATTGATGAACGAAATTTTCTAAATTATTGTAACAAAAAAGCCTGGAACCAATTTAATAAGATTAGACAATCCATTCCTTCTCCTTATTCTTTTTCGTCATTGGAAGATGAGTGGAAGTATTATACCCGCGTTTGGCGATGGAGTAAACGAAATACATCTTCCAGGTCATTTCCATTTCTCAGACCGGGAATTGATGTACAAAAAGGATATGGATTTGATCTTCATGGAGACGCAGAAAAGACTTGGTATGCTGTGGTTAAGTTTATTTATTAGAGTCAATTTTTTAAGGTTTTGATATTCAATATAAGCTGATTTTAACAAGAATATTATGCATGATGGAAGTTTAGACTGCTGTGCAACATGTTGGTTCAACAGTATATTATTAGAAAATAACGAAAAGAAAGAGAATGTAACGGTTGGAATTTGTACAATTAGAGGTTTTACAATTCTTAATCCATTTGGCGTTTATTGCATAAATCATCCAGGCTATAATCTTAACAAAATAGAGGCACCATTAGGACCTGTATATGTAAATGATGGCTTTGGCAAATCTCAAATCCGGAAAATTTTATATGATCCGATTGATAATGAAACAATCAGGCTTTGGTTGCTGGATTTTCTTGATAGAATCCCCAATGAGTCACAGTTGAACCAAACTAATATAGAAGAAGAAGTCATAAAACAACTTTCTGTCTTTAAAGAGAAAAGAGCTACAAAGGGATTGTTAAAAATAATAAACCATGATATTGAATCGGTTAAACAAGAAAAGAAAGTTATACTTAACAAGGTCATTTTAATAGGCTTATCTATAAATGCCCTCATGCAAATTTCAGACGGAGAACAATTAGATAATGTTGAAAAATTTATCTCTAAAGGAATTGAAAATTATAATGCTCAAAAATACAGTGAAAAAAACGACTATTTTGTCTGTATTAGATATCATTTTATACGTGGGTTGAGGTATTTTAATGGTGAGAAAGTAATGAAGTTACTTAATAAAGCACAAAAAGATCCACATAGAGAAGTAAGGAATATTGCGACAGAAATGTTAAAAAGAAGAAAGGATTATATGCGCTGATTTAATGCTTCAACACATAAAAATAAATTGCCATAAAATGCGAAAAACTCCCTAACAATACAAAAATGTGAAAAATGGCATGATTAAACTTTATCTTAGGTATACTAAATAAAATAGCGCCAATCGTATAAGAAATTCCTCCTGCCAGTAACCAATACAATCCATTTAATGGTAAGTTTTCGATCAATGGTTTAACAGCAAATATGATGATCCAGCCCATAGCTACATAGGCAATAGTTGAGATTTTATCATATCTGCCGGTATAAAATAATTTTAAGAATACACCAACCAGAGCGATACCCCAGGTAATTCCGAAAATGGTCCAACCCAAAGCTCCTTTCAACGTAATTAAAGTAAAAGGAGTATAGGTACCGGCTATTAGAACGTAAATAGATGCGTGATCTAAAATATTTAATTTATGCCGTATGCTTGGTTTTTGAGAATAGTGATATAGTGTTGATGCCGAGTAAAGTAATATCAAACTGGCTCCAAAAATGGTAAAGCTTACGACATGCCTGGCTGTTCCATTTGAGCTTGCATGTATGATTAAAAGAACCAAAGCCGCAATACTTAACAAAAGGCCAAGACCATGAGTTATAATGTTTAGTTTTTCCTCGGTTGATGGATAATATGTTAAATGTTTTTCTTTCAAGCCATATATTTTATTTGTATTGGATTGTCATTGACTCCGTCGAATCTTCGATTTCCTGCGGAGGCAGGAATCCAGAACTAGCTTTGACTGGATTCCCATTTTCACGGGAATGACAAAAAACTGAGAGTCTATGATTGAGTATTCATATCACTGACTAACTCATTATAAATGATGGTAAAAGCTTTTTCCTTGGTAGCTTCCATATCATCTAAGGTCAATCCTTCAGTTTGTATAAATTTATGAATTTTTACGCGTAATTTTCCGGGCCAACCGCCAAAAAAATTCCAGGAAAATCTTTTTTTAACATCATAAAAGGTTATAGGTACAATGGGTATTTGATGTTCAATAGCCAACCGGAAAGCTCCGTTTTTAAATTCACTCAAAATAACATCTTCATGAGGGACCAGCCCTTCGGGGAAAATGGCAATACTCAAGCCTTTATTTAATTTTTCCTGAGCGCTGATATACACTTCTTTTCTACTTTCGGCATTACCTCTATCGACCAAAATACTTGTTTTTCTAGCCACATAACCAAATACAGGTAATTTTCGCACTTCTTTTTTTCCAACAAAAACTGCAGGATTTTTAATAACTGACAGCATTAACATCACATCTATCAATGAGGCATGATTGGCGATAAACAGGTAACTTTTATCAATTTGTATTTCTTCTTCGGTTTCTACAACAGGTTTAAAACCCATAACAAATAAGATGGTCTTACCCCAGGCCCGGGCAATTTTAAAAAAACTCTTATAAAAACGATCATATGATATGACGATGATCAATATTGGCAGGGCAAATAATATTGTAAAAAACACCCAGCTATAAAACCAGGGGCGCCAAACGATGCGAAAAATATTTTTAAAAAAATTCATTGGGGTCAAATTTAGTGAATACTTTATTGTGATTTGGAAATTGTAGTTTGAGATTTGTATTTTTGCCCAACAAAAATATAGTAATGTCAAGAATACTTACAGGGGTACAAAGTACGGGAACACCACATTTAGGAAATTTATTAGGCGCCATTATACCCGCTATAGAAATGGCTAACGATCCTAAGAATGAATCATTTTTGTTCATTGCCGATATGCATACCCTGACCCAAATTAAAGATGGGACTCTTATAAAACAAAATACCTATAGTACAGCGGCAACCTGGCTGGCTTTCGGATTAGACATTTCTAAAACTGTTTTTTACCGTCAAAGTGATATTCCCGAAGTAACAGAATTGTCTTGGTATCTAAGCTGTTTTTTTCCGTATCAACGCTTGACACTGGCACATAGTTTTAAGGATAAAGCAGATAGGTTAGAAGATGTAAATGCAGGTTTGTTTACCTACCCGATGTTGATGGCAGCTGATATTTTATTGTACGATGCTGATGTTGTTCCTGTGGGTAAAGATCAGGCACAACATTTAGAAATGACACGCGATGTGGCGAATAGGATCAACAATAAAGTAGGGGAAATTCTGATTCCACCTCAGGTGAAGTTACAGGAACATACCATGTTAGTTCCGGGCACGGATGGAGAAAAAATGAGTAAATCACGGGATAATATTATCAATTTGTTTTTGGATGATAAAAAATTACGAAAACAGATCATGAAAATCCAGACGGATAGTACACCCCTGGAGGCTCCTAAAAATCCTGATACCTGCAGTTTATTTGCCTTGTATAAATTGGTTGCTACGAATGAGCAAGTTGCTGAAATGAAAGCCAATTACTTAGGGGGAAACTATGGTTATGGCCATGCCAAACAAGCATTTTTTGAACTATTGATCACCAAATTTTCAAAGGAACGTGAACGATATAATCATTATATGAATAACCTGGAAGAGGTGGATGAAGCTTTGGCAATCGGTGCAGGAAAAGCAAAACTTGTTGCGCAAGAAGTATTGGGTAGAGTACGGGTAAAGCTGGGATATTAAATTTTGTCATCCTGAGTGAAACGAAGAATCTTACAAAAGAAGATTCTTTACTTCATTTCATTTGTTCAGACTGACATGCAATATTAAGCTCGAAACCTTTCAAAAGACTGCCAATATTTGTCTTTATAAATATCATACTTAATAGTCATTCTTCCTGAATATTTATCAATTATTTGATCCATGACTTTACATGGCTTTCTAAACTCTTTGCACGTAAAATAAATTTCTCTAATACTATCGGCTGTTTGCCTACCAATATTTAAATATCCATCATAATCCTTAAGCTCTTTAAGAATATCTTTTTCGATAGTATTTAAGAATTCATAGGTATTATTATCCGGCATACCCTTATTTCTTTCTCCATCATATTCTATTTCAACTGATAAAATCCAGGGATGAGATGCTTTACTATCCCATTTTAACAGATCAGAATTTATTATTGCCACGAGTGCCTTTCCGTTTTCTAATTTTGCTTCAAGTCCCGAATGTGTATCTTCTTCTGTATTATACCTTAAATCTTCGTATTTTTCAATAAACTCTTTTTCGCGCCAAGTTAAAAAGTCCTTCAATTTTTCAATTGGAACGAGTTCTTTAATTGATTTATTTTTTTCAATAAAACTGATATTATCAATACTGGTTGATAAGTTCAGTTCACCTAAATAGTTATCTAAAAAAATATAACATCCATTTATAATGTCAGTTTTGTTTTCTTCTTTGTAATTGTCATGAACTATTGTAATATCAATTTCATCAGGATAGTTGTCAATCTCATTAGAATAGAAGTTTATGTTTTGTTTTCCAAAATTATAATTCCCCATTTCAATGTTTTGGTTTTTTAAATCTACTGATGGTTTATGTGCTCTAAATTTCCACCCTTCAATTTTAGGGCTTTCCGCAACTAATTCTTCAATAAAGTAAAAGTTTTTAATATTCCCATCAGCGGTAAAAATAAAATCAACAGTATCATCATCAAGCATACCTGTAAGAAAGAAGATTCCTTCTCTTAACTCATTTAATTTAGGAGCCATTTTATCAAAGAAATCATATTGAATATACTTGTGATTTTTAACCACGTTATGAAACTTCTTTTCTTGCGTTTGAAACCAATTCCAGAAATCTTCATAAGAATTCATTGGTTGCTCATTTTTATGAGAAGATGTTACTTTTTCTTTTTTACCGAAAATGTTTTTAAATAAATTCATATTATGCCGCAGGATTTGGCATTATAGCATGTACTGCATTAATTTCATCAATAATTTCTTGTGATAGATCAATATTGATACTTCCAATATTTTCTTTTAACTGACTCATTTTAGTAGCACCAATAATATTACTGGTTACAAAGGGCAATTGATTTACAAAGGCCAATGCTAATTGTGCTAGTGTTAGTCCATGCTTTTGAGCGATCGCTAAATATGCTCTAACCGCTTTAGTAGATTCAGGACTACTATACCTGTTATAACTTGGGAATAGTGCGATACGTGAATCTTTTGGTGTTCCATCTAAATGTTTTCCCGTTAGCACGCCAAAACCTAAGGGAGAATAAGGTATCAGGCCAATATTTTCTTTTAATGAGATTTCAGAGAGCCCTATTTCATAAATTCTATGCAATAATGAATAGGCATTTTGAATGGTTATGGGCCTTGGTAAATTATTTGATTTTGCTTCTTCCAGGTAGCGCATGGTTCCCCAGGGAGATTCATTGGAGAGTCCGATATGCCTGATCTTTCCTTGTCTTATAAAGCCATCTAATGTTTCGAGTATTTCTCTAAAATTATCTTGCCACTTTGTTTTTACCTGGTAAGGATAATTTCTAATACCAAAACAATTTACCGGCCTTTCAGGCCAATGGATTTGATACAAATCTATATAGTCAGTTTGCAGGCGTTGTAAACTATTATGAATAGCTTCGGTAATCGCTTCTTTTGAAAAACCTGTGTCTCTGATATGCGCTGTATAGGGCCCCGGACCAGCAACTTTACTTGCTAAGATAATTTGATCCCTATTCCCTGTTTTCTTGAACCAGGTACCTATAATTTCTTCAGTGGCCCCATAGGTCTCTCCTTTGGCGGGCACCGGATATAATTCGGCAGTATCAAAGAAATTGACACCTTGTGCCAACGCATAGTCCATTTGCTCATGTCCTTCGGCTTCAGTATTCTGCTGTCCCCAGGTCATAGTACCTAAACAAATTTTGCTGACTTTAATATCTGTATGGGGGAGTGTGGTGTATTTCATTACAATTGTTGATTTGTTTTTTGTTGATGTGTGTATTTGTTTCTGATTATTGCAAATAAACGCATCAACAGATTAGCCTAAAATAGCTTCAATTCCCGGTAAGGTTTTGCCTTCTAACATTTCTAACATGGCACCACCACCGGTTGATACATAACTTACCTTGTTTTCAAATCCGAATTGTTTTACCGCTGCCACCGAATCACCTCCACCGACAAGTGAAAAAGCACCATCTGCAGTCGCATCAGCAATAGCATTACCCAATTCTATAGTACCTTTGGCAAATGTTGGCATTTCAAAAACACCTAAGGGACCATTCCATAAAATGGTTTTTGATTCAGCTATTATAAAGGAAAATCCGACATTCGTTTTCGGGCCGGCATCTAAACCCATCCATCCGTCAGGAATTTCATTTGAAGGAAAAATTTGTGTGTTTGCAGTTTCACTAAAAGCATCAGCGGCCACAACATCAATAGGTAAATGAATTCTGGTATTCTTTTGTTTAGCCAAGTTTAAAATATCTTGAGCTAAGTCTAATTTATCATTTTCAACTAATGAATCACCTATTTTACCACCTTTTACTTTAATAAAAGTAAAAGCCATCCCCCCACCAATAATAATATTATCAACCTTGTCTAATATATTTTTTATGACGTCAATTTTTGAAGAAACCTTTGCACCGCCAATAATCGCAGTAACCGGTTTCTCACTATTGTCGAGTACTTTTTTGATGCTTTCAATCTCTTTAGCTAATAAATGACCAAAGCATTTTTTACCGGCAAAAAATTGAGCGATAACCGCGGTTGAAGCATGAGCCCTATGTGCTGTGCCAAAAGCATCATTTACATAGATATCACCTAAACCAGATAGTTGTTTAGCAAAAGCAACATCCCCAGCTTTTTCCTCTTCGTGAAAACGCAAATTTTCTAACAATAATAGTTCACCGGGCATTAAATTAGCAGCTGCTTTTTCAGCAATTTCGCCTACGCAATCGGATGCGAATTTTACCTGAACGCCAATTATTTCACTCACTTTATCGACAATATGGTGTAGCGAAAATTTCTCATCAACGCCTTTGGGCCTTCCTAAATGTGACATCAACACCACGCTACCACCATCTTCCAATATTTTAATTATGGTAGGTTTGGCAGCTTCTATCCGGGTGTCATCGGTAATTTGGAAATCATCATTTAAAGGAACATTAAAATCAACTCGGATCAATGCTTTTTTATCAGCAAAATTAAAATCATCTATGGTTATCATTTGGTGAAAATTTATTAGAGCCCAAAGATAAAATTTATAAAAGATTTTAATTAAACTTAATTTGTTTTTTTACAATGATTGCATCATTAGTGACAAATGGTGTTGGCATCATTGTGCTGGTTCTTGGTTCGATATTATACAAGGGCTCTACATTGAAAAGAGAACTTTCCAATAGATCAAAAGAGATCTCATAGAAAGTTAGTTCTGGATTTTCCTCTTTAGGTATTGAAAATTTAATTTCTAAACTTTCATCATCACCAATAATAAAATGACCTAAAATTTTCTTTCTTTTTTTAAGACTTGAGTTAAAAACATAATCATAACCCTCTTTTTTTGGTATATCAATGCCATCTACACTAAATGTTTTGAATGAGATATTGGTATTAGCAAATAATTCAATTTTATTAACCCTTCGTTGAGGTGTAATCGTAAAATGGATAATTCTGGAAGCATCAATTATTGTATCCGAGAGGACATCAATAACGGGTTGAGCGATGTTTTTAATTTCCGCTTTTTTATGGAGTTTTATGTTGCTCGCATATTTACTCGTACTAGTTAAGCTGTCAAACCTTCCTTTCGTTGGATTTTCACCTAAAAATTGTTGGGTAAATTCATCTACATCTGTATCATAGCTAGCCCAATAGGCTTCATTTTTATCTGTATCTAATATATAATTGATACTGTTAGGCTGTTTTCTGTCTTCATTATACCCTGATTTAAACGATGCTGAAATAAAGATAATTATGGCAAGTACTAAAAAGAGTTGGCCTAATCGTTTATTATTTTTATAACTTGAAAAAACAGGAATCAACAATCCGAAAAGCAAGACAATAAAAGTGGTGCTAAGAGCTATTATTTTTAGGCCTAAACCTACAGGAAACATTTTTATCGCAGGCACAAAAAGGAATAGAATAGGTATTGAAAGAATAGTTAGTAATAGCCGGCTGTTTTTGGTAGATTTTTTAGAAAATAAAAGTATGGCTAAAGAAAGTATACCATATATCAAGGCTATAATAAAATAACCCGCTCCTTTTAAATAGATGGCTACCGCTATATTAATAAATACCCAAATAACAATAGGTGCGATCATCAAATTGATTGCTTTGACCTTTTTTAAATACTTAGTGTAGATCAGAAAAGAAATAGCTAATGTCAAGGCCGAAAAAGCAGCAATATACGTATGGCCGTTATAGGTAAATCCGTGTTGGATCTCGGTATACTGAGGGTGCATAAATTGTAATAATTTCCATCCGAAAAAGGCAAGTAATCCTGAAATAATCAAGGATGCCAAAAAAGGAATGAATCCTGTAAACAACTGTTTAGAAGTAAGTCTTCGTTGAGAGATACCATAAAAAACCAGGCCGATAAATACTAGTAGTATTAAAATCAATAAGGGTATGATCCATGAAAAAGGATAATATACCATCCCAATAACAGGCATATTAAAATACACATAATCGGTATCAGATTTTAAATTGGTCAGATCAGCATTGGCAAAGTAATTCAGTAAAGGCATTAAGTAGGAGCCTTGATGTTCTAGCGTATTTTTATCTAAACGTTTATAATTGTCTTGTACGGTATGATAATCAAAATGATCATCAATAAACGCAAAATTAAAACCTTCTATATCACCATCTTCTCTGAAAATAGTTAAGTCAGTATCATTGGGTAACATTTTATAAATGCTATACATCAAGGAGGTTGCAACCGGATAATTGGGACTTGCTTTTCTAAACTGTCGAATAAGATTTTTGTTGCCTCCGTTAGTTTCCATTAGCATATAACTAGGGCCGCCGCTACCTCTGGCTTCAAAGTTAAGTGCCAAGCGAACTTTTTTTGCCCAAGGATGATTATTTACGAAAGCACTGGCCCCTAATAAACCTAATTCTTCGGCATCTGATATTAAAATAATAATATCGTTTTTTGGTTGTTTATTTGTGGCTAAAAAAGCACGTGTTGCTTCCAGAATAGTCACCACTCCACTTCCTGCATCGCTGGCACCCAAAGATGAATGTGGTGACGAATCATAATGACTAAGCAATAGTAACGCTTTGCTGCTATCTGCACCTTTTATTTTAGCTAAAATGTTTTGTGTATTTGTACTTGCCCGCCACTTTTTATTCACGGCTGCCTGACGTTGAATTTCGGTTTCTAAACCCATTTGTTGCAATTGCTTTACAATGTAATCTTGTACATTTTTATGTTCAATTGAACCTACATAATGTGGGTTTTTAGTAATTTCCTTCAGATGAACTAAGGCTCTTTCAGTAGAAAATTCACTTACCGGGGTAGAGGCATCACTTATATTTTGAGGCATTAAAGATGAAAAACTATAATAAACGGTAGCCAGAATAATTAAAAAAGAAATAGCAGAAGAATATTTTTTGACAAACATAATTGGAGGTTAAGTTGATACTGTTTTTTAATTATGTCTAATATAATACTTTTCTTTTAAAGATTTTATTATTATATTTATCGAAATCAAAATAGTTAGTTATGGCAATCAAAAGTTTTCAAGGACGCAGAGCCCAACCCAAAAAAGACGAATTAGAACCAGCTTTGGTTTCTGAATATATGACCACAAAGTTAATCACATTCAGGCCCGACCAACCTGTATCTGATGTTGTAGAATCATTAATTAAGAATAGAATTTCAGGCGCGCCTGTGGTGAATGAAAACAACGAACTATTAGGAATTATTTCGGAAGGAGATTGTATCAAACACATTTCAGATAGCAGATATTATAATATGCCTATGGATAACAATACTGTTGACAAGCACATGGTGAAAAATGTCGATACTATTGATGGAAACCTAAATATTTTTGAGGCCGCTGAAAAGTTTTTAAAAGCAAAACACAGACGTTTCCCTATAGTTGAGAATGGTAAATTAGTAGGCCAGATCAGTCAAAAAGATATTTTAATTGCTGCACTGGAGCAAAAGGGGAGTAATTGGAAATAATTCAGTGGGATTTTAAGTGCCTTAACTTTGCATTTTGACAATTTTAAAAATTGCCTGATGACCATTTTCATCGCGCACGTTAACGAAATAAATGGCGTTTTGTAAATTGCTGATATCTATTATTTTGTCCTTAGGGTTGCTATCTTTTATTTTTTGCCCGTAGCTATTAAATATTTCAATGGCAGTTAGTTGCAAATTTTTTGGATTTGAAATTTTGAGATAGGCCTGTGCTGGATTCGGATAGATGCTTATTCGCTGCTTTATAAAAAAGTCATCAAGGCCTAATAAACCATTGAATTTCGTGTCGATCAGATTCCATAATTCGCTTCTGTTACCATCATAATTTAAGGCCCAAATACCTATACCTCCTAGGTTTTTATTTAAGGCGAGGTCGTATTTTTTATCGATACTTTCTTCATTGTCCTGCCAAGTTTGATTCCACTCACCGGCATTCCATCTATACCATGGTGTTTGAGAGTTTGTATCCCAAATAAAACCACCGTGATTTGCAGCATCAATAACCGCTGTTTTGTAAAATGTAGAACCTACATAAGAAGTTATTGTAGAACCGGCAGAACTTGTCGTAGTTTTCCAGTGTTTTCCATAATAGGGGACTCCTAATATTAACTTTTCAGGAGTATTTGATATAGGAACACTATAGTCGTTATCCAGTGATTGCGTAACACTAATTCCTCCTGCCGGATGTATTAATGGCGATACTGCACCCGTAGTTGTACTCCAGGATCCATTGTAATCATAGGCCATAATAAAGAGAAAATCTACACTTTGTGTCAACTGATCTAAATTCCATCCACCCCAGTTTACAGCAGGCCCGTCGAAAGAAACCTCTTTACCCGGTAAATTTGTATGAATATAATTCGTGAGATCTGACATGAAATTATTTAAAACAGAACCTCTGTCGCTTATGTTTAAACCTTCAAAATCAATATTTACCCCATCTAATTGATAAGTAGAAATCGTATTTTTAATGTTGTTGAATAAATTATTTTTTGATGTATTATTCGTTAGCAAGGTATGAATTTCTGATGCTGAAAAGTTGGTGACCGCCATAATTACCTTGGTGCCTTCGTTGTGTGCAGCATTGATAACATCGGTCCATGGCCAGCCTGAAGGGTTTGTAATTGCCCCGGTAGATGAAGCTTCAAAATTAAAGACAGCAATATGGGTTAACAAATTATAATGTATATTGGAGTGTGCTCCAGCAGTATATTCCCAATATGGTAGAAATCCGAATACAACTTTTGACAAGGCTTTCGCTTGTTTAATTTGTAAAGGAATGATATCGTTACCACTCAAGTTAAATTTGGAGCTTACTTTTTTATCAGAACCAAATTCGTTCAATTGTTGCTGATGTGACCCTATTTTTTTCATTTCCTGAGCTGAATTTATGGTAGTAATCAGTAAAAAAAATACTAACACAGCTATTGGCTTTTTCATTGTTCAATGCTAAGTTCAACATTAGAGATCGAGATACCAAGGTACTCATTTTATTGCTGATACTCAAAAGTAATAAACCGTATATTGGGATTTGGTCAGTCGATTAACAGTATATTAATCGCGTTTTATTAATAAATAATATTCCTTTTCTAAGGGTAAGTACCCCTGATCGTATATATAGTAATACGTATTTCCTGTTTTTGTAGTATAAATGGACGTAAAAAAATTAAAGTCAAAATTATGATTGAATAAGGTCGATTTTGTTACTTTGGTTTTACCAGATTTATTTAACTCACTTAAAATCTTATAATTTTTACGCAACCGGTTATTTACGTTTCTAATAAGGTTTTTTGTGTCCTTATTGACCTTATTATTATAAGCATTTCTACAATAATCCGTACAGAATTTTTTATCGGTCCTACCAATAATTTTTGTGCCACATTCGGGACATAATTTTTGCATGCCTATTTAGTATAATTAAATTTTACTTCTTGTTGTTTACCATCTTTCTCTTCAATAACAACATATACATTGATTTCGTTATCACTTATTTTTTCAAATGTAAGGCCGTCAAAATACACCTTGTTCTCTTCTATTTTCACTAATTTAAAATCCTGAGTTTCATCTTTCTCTTCCCATCCTTTAAAGTCTCCATGAAAATGTTTGAGCTGCATTAAGAGTGTTTCATCTACCTGTCGAATACCTCCAATTTCATAAAAAACCACTTTATTGTCTACCACTAATTTAAATACAAACATCATAGATTCTCCAAGAGGCGGACTCCAGATTTCTTCAGTATTACCTCCAAAAGCTTCTCCTTTCCAATGCCCTTGTATCCATGAAACATCTTCTAATGTCGCCTTAGGTGAAGTAGTATTTTCAGTAAGTTGTAATGTGTTTGATGCTGATTGTTGTGCAAACCCTATAAAAGGAATGATCAATAAAAATGACAACAATAAGGAGTTAAGAGATAATTTCATAATATTAGTTTTAAATGCACAATATACAAATTATCCGTTTGCAAACGATTACGTTCGGCTAGCATATAGCAAATAGGAAGTGTTTAATGTAATTTTTTATACTCAAAATAAGTTAAACCAGTAGTTTTTTGAGTAGATAAGGCTTAAATTTAATCTGAAAGCCCAATGTTATATTAACATACAGCATGGTATCCTAATTTAGGTGCCGTTTCGATTATATAGCTGTAAATCAGTAATATAACAACAATTAAATACTGGTTAGTATGTTTTACGATTGTTTTGAATTTGCAATTATCAAGGTATTGGTATCGTTAACACGGTCAAAACGGTCAACATTATGGTTATGGTTTGTTAAAAACCGAACAATACCTTTCACTTTATTTTCATTTCCGAGATCTATGGAAGCATTACACAATATTATAGGGCTTGTATTGATGAGGTCTTGCCAAAAAGGAGTTTCTAAAAAAGGAGATGGTACTGTGGTATCAATATATAGGTCTGTGATGATCAAATCAAATTTTCGTGTATTAAGTTGCATAAATAGTTGCGCATCTTCACAAATAATTTTCAAGGTTTTATTTTCAGAAATTGAAAACTCGTCTTCCGCAATTTTTATCACTACCGGATCGATCTCTACTGCGGTAATATTTTTTTGATAGTTAAAATCGGTTCGCAGTGTCTCAATAACACTTCCACCACCCATACCTAATAATAAAATATTTTTACAGATGCTGAGGTCAATTTTTTGCAGACCTATCTTTAAAACTTTCTGTAAGGAACCGTACGAATAGTTCGCATTTTTTGTGTTCAGGTATTTTTTCCCGTTAAACCAGGTAATTTCTAAGGTTCCGTTGAATTGTGAGCTTACTTTTTTCGTAATTGGGTAAATATAACTTAGTGGTTTGATCATTATAGGCAAAGTTACGATAATTATAAGGAAAATTATCCGTTTACAAACGACTACATTCATTTACAAACGAAAGTAATTGTTTACGAACCGACTCTATCAATCAAACCGAAATATGTTTGCAGTGTTGAATTGAACTAATGATATTCAATAGACTTAACTGTTTAAACAAAAAATTAAAAATTATGAACACACTTAGAAACAAAGTACAGTTGATTGGTAACTTAGGAAAAACCCCGGAAGTCATCACATTAGACTCCGGTAAGAAATTAGCAAAATTTACTATTGCTACAAATGACAGCTATAGAAATGCTAAAGGAGAAAAAGTAGAAGATACACAATGGCATAATGTTATTGCGTGGAATAAGACCGCTGAGATCGTTGAAAAATATTTAGCTAAAGGTAAAGAAGTCGCTGTGGAGGGTAAATTAACATCAAGATCATATGAAGATAAAGATGGTGTTAAAAAATATATTACAGAAATTGTCGTTAATGAATTACTAATGCTTGGAAATAAATAGCTAAGCAAAAGAGAAAGTGAGAAGAGCACGCCTAGGCGTGCTCTTTTTTATACTTCACTATTTTACTTCAGTTGATCAATTTTTTTTGTCATTTTCTATATTGTCAATATTACAATACCCTCCCTTATTTTCTTTTCTTTCTAAAGATTGGGTGATAATCAGATGCGCTACATTGATCATATTCCTCAGTTCACAAAGAGAGGTATTGATTTTGGTTCTTTTATATAGCTCTTCTATTTCCTTATATATGAGGTTTAAATGTTCAATGGCCTTTGTTAGACGATCGTTACTACGAACGATGCCCACATAATCTCTCATTAATGCTTGTAATTGTTTAAGATTATGTTGTATCAGAATATGTTCTTTTGGAATAGTCGTGCCTTTATCATCCCATTCCGGAATAGTTTTCTGCTGTGATTCAGGGGTATTTGAAATATGATATATAAAGATATTATGAGCATACACAAGGGCTTCCAGTAAAGAATTAGATGCCAATCTATTTGCTCCGTGCAAACCGGTCCTTGAACATTCACCACAAGCAAATAAATTGATGACTGAGGTTTTTCCGTATTTATCTACAACAACGCCGCCACATAAATAATGAGAGGCCGGAACCACAGGAATCCAATCTTTTTCAATATCAATATGGTATTCAAGACATTTTTCGTAAATGTTAGGGAAATGTTTCTTAAAAGCGTCAATATCAAGATGAGTACAATCTAAAAAGACATATGAATCTCCGGATTTTTTTAATTCATTATCAATACTTTGTGAAACAATATCCCTCGATGCCAATTCAGCTCTTTTATCATAGTCTGGCATAAACCGGTACCCTTCTTTAGTACGTAAAAAGGCTCCAAACCCCCTGACCGCCTCAGAAATTAAAAATGAGGACCCACCTTCAGCATGGTAAAGTGCCGTAGGGTGAAACTGAATGAATTCCATATCTTTAACCTGGGCTTTCGCCCTATACGCCATTGCTATGCCATCTCCGGTAGCAATAATGGGGTTAGTGGTATGTCCGTAAACATGACCAATTCCTCCAGATGCCAATAAAGTACTATCAGATTTTATAGTAAGAATCTGCCCTGTATTTTGATCTAGAACATAAACTCCATAACAAGATAGTTTTTCGGCAGTTGAATTTTCTAACTGGTGTTGGGTGATAAGGTCTATCGCAAAATGATGCGATAAAAGGGTAACATTAGGCAGTTGGTGAATTCGATGTAATAATGCTCTTTCTACTTCAAAACCTGTGATATCCTTATGATGAACAACCCGATATTCTGAATGCCCCCCTTCTTTTCCCAAGTCTAAATTACCTTCAGAATTTAAATCAAAATTAGCTCCCCAAAGCATCAATTCTTTGAGCCGTTGAGGGCCTTCTTTTATTACCATTTCCACAACTTCTTTATCACATAATCCGTCACCGGAAATTAATGTATCCTGAATATGTTTTTGAAAGGAATCTTCTTCAGAATCTAATACCACCGCGACACCTCCCTGAGCATATTTAGTGTTTGATTCATCCTCATCTCCTTTAGTCACAATGGTGATAGTCTTGGCGGGAAACTTTTCAGCGATTTTAACGGCAAAAGTCAATCCCGCTACTCCCGAACCTATTACTAAATAGTTTGTCGTAATCATGATTAATTTGAAAGTTCTAACATGCGTTGAATTGGAATTAATGCTTTTTTTCTAATGTTTTCAGGAACATCAATTTGTGGGCTTTCATTGCGCAGGCAATCATATAATTTTTGTAATGTATTTACTTTCATATAGGCACACTCGCTACAAGCACAAGAATTATCTTCTTTAGCCGGTGCTGGGATAAGCTCGGTTTCGGGGACTTCCTGTTGCATTTTATGCAAAATACCAGCCTCAGTTGCTACAATAAATTTTTCCGAGGGATGTTCTTTTACATAATTGATCATCCCTGAAGTAGAACCTATATATGTAGCTGTATTTAGGATATGTTCTTCAGATTCAGGATGTGCTATAATTTTATAATCAGGATATTTTTTATGCAGTTTTATGAGCTTGTCAATAGAAAAAGCTTCGTGTACCACACAACTTCCATCCCAGAGTAGCATGTCCCTACCCGTTTTTTTACTAATATATTTGCCAAGGTTTCTGTCTGGCGCAAAAATAATTGATTTATTTTTTGGAATAGATTGTACAATTTTTAGCGCATTAGAAGAGGTACAAACAATGTCAGTTAAGGCTTTTACTTCCGCACTACAGTTTACATAGGTAATTACTGTATGTTCAGGGTTTGATTTTACAAATTTTTCAAAAGTTTCTGCCGGGCATGAATCTGCTAATGAGCATCCGGCTTCAAGGTCGGGTAGAACAACTGTTTTTTCAGGGTTTAGAATTTTAGCTGTTTCTGCCATAAAATGAACTCCAGCAAAAACAATTATGTCAGCATCTGTTTCCGCTGCTTTTTGCGATAACCCTAAACTATCTCCAACATAATCGGCAATATCTTGTATTTCAGGGCGCTGATAGTAATGAGCTAAAATAACAGCATTTTTTTCTTTTTTGAGTCGCTCTATTTTTTCTTTCAAACTCATTATGAAGTGATTTATTTTGACTGCAAACCTATATTTTTATTGAGAAATCACATATGATATAAATCATAAATATTGATTAATACTAGCCAAAGGATATGAAAATTCCTCAAAGTTTATACATAGCTTAACGTGACCAGTATTACCAAGAAAATTAGAACAATAATCATTAATAATAAAGAATGCTTGTTAACTTTGTTTTATAAAAATCAAGATTATGCGAGATTCAACCTTTTGGTACTACTTTATTATGGTAGTCGTTATTCTGCATTTTGTTGTAGGCTTTGGCTATTTGATCTATAAATTATCGCCCAGAAAAAGTGATAATGAGAAAAAAGATACTTCTGAAAAAGAGAATGAAAAAAAATAGTTTGTCATTTCTCAAATTATAATCATTATTTTTAAGGAAAAATAAATTATCCTTCCATAAACTGGATAATTCATAAAAGTTGCGGTAAACTCTCAACTTTCACCTGAGCTTTAGTAATTTTAGAGCTGAAACGAATCAAACAATTTATGTCAGTACAACCAAGGTTAACACGATTTAATCAAAGCGTATTATCTAAATTTCAACTCTATAATAGTGTCTTTATGACCTTGCCTTTTGATGCTATTACAAAAACGGGAGTACTGTTACCATTATTTCATGAAACCTGTAAAAATGGTTTTGCAAACGGAGATGATCCCACTTGCATAGTTGATACATTTTTTAAGAAATACCAGGCAAGGCGTTCAGATAAAAGTAAAATAAATTTATTATTCAAGTTTATCCAGTATATAGAAAGACAGGTTGTTTTGTTCGATGCTATTGAAGATGCAGCTTTTTCGGTTGTTCATAATATGGATGGTATTGGTACACTGAGAAGCCTTAAAGAAACCGCTAGAGCTGAAAATAAGCTGGAAACATTACAACAATATTTGGAAGAATTTAAAGTGCGCGTTGTGTTGACAGCACACCCAACTCAATTTTATCCGGGTAGTGTATTGGGTATTATTACTGATTTGACCGAAGCAATTAAAACTAATGACCTATCCGTTATAACCAATCTATTAGCACAATTGGGTAAAACACCCTTTTTTAAACATCAAAAACCGACTCCTTATGACGAAGCGGTGAGTTTGATATGGTATTTAGAGAATGTTTTTTATTATGCCTACGGAAACATTTTCGATTATATTCAACAAAATATATTTGACAATAAAGATATTGCTAATGAGATCATCAATATCGGGTTTTGGCCTGGTGGTGATAGAGATGGAAATCCGTTTGTAACGCCTGAGATCACTTTAAAGGTTGCCAATCGGCTTAAACAAACCATCTTAGGGAATTATTATAGAGATGTAAGACGCTTAAAGCGAAAATTAACCTTTAGTGGGGTAGAAGAACGCATAAGTACATTAGAATTTAAACTCTATCAAAGCAGTATCGATAAAAATGCCGGCCATGCCATAAATTTAGATGAATTCGAGGCGGAATTGAAAGCTATTAGAGCAATCATTATTAAGGATCATCAATCGTTATACCGTGAAGAAGTCAACAGTCTTATCAATAAAGTACATTTATTCGGGTATCACTTTGCCATTTTAGATATCCGTCAGGATAGCAGGGTACACCATTCAGTCTTTACAGGTATGGTGGATGGATTGATTAAAGCAGGCAACAACATATTTCCAGAAAATTATAACCTACTATCAGAAAATGAACAAATTAAGATATTATCATCTGTTAAAGGCATTGTCGACATTTCTTTGCTTACGGATGAAGAAGTATTGAAAACTTTACAGACAATTAAGGTTGTAAAGCAAATTCAGGAATCTAATGGTGAGCGTGCCGCACATCGCTATATTATTAGTAACACACAAACCACCTTGAACGTGATGCAATTATTTGCCATGTTAAAACTGGTAGCGTTTCATGAGGATATTACAGTGGATATTGGCCCACTTTTTGAAACCATAACCGATCTGGAAAATGCACATTTGGTAATGGAAGAACTCTATACAAATCCTGCTTATAGTAAACACTTAAAAAAACGCGGTAACAAGCAAACCATAATGCTTGGTTTTTCCGATGGTACTAAAGATGGAGGTTATTTAATGGCTAATTGGGCTATTTTTAAAGCCAAGGAACGCCTTACTGAGATTTCCAGGAAATATGATGTTTCGGTCATATTTTTCGATGGCCGTGGCGGTCCCCCGGCACGTGGTGGAGGAAAAACACATCAATTTTATGCATCTTTAGGGCCCACCATTGAGGATAAACAGGTACAACTAACGATTCAAGGACAAACCATAAGTTCAAATTTTGGTACACTGGAGTCTTCTCAATACAATTTAGAACAACTAATTAGTTCGGGAATTCACAATAGAATTGAAGCTACAGCGCCAATGTCTGATGACGATGCAAAAATAATGAATGAATTAGCCAATATCAGCTACCAGGCATATGTTGATTTTAAAAATCATGAAATGTTTGTGCCTTATTTAGAACGGATGAGTACCTTAAAATACTATGCAAAAACCAATATTGGTAGCCGCCCATCAAAGCGAGGAAAGTCTCAAACCTTATCATTTTCTGATTTACGGGCTATTCCTTTTGTGGGGTCATGGAGCCAATTAAAACAAAATGTCCCGGGATTCTTTGGTGTAGGTACTGCATTGAAACATTATGAAGATCTGGGCGAATTTGATAAAGTAAAGGCCTTATATAAGAATTCTAATTTCTTTAAAACATTGGTAGAAAATAGTATGATGTCATTGTCCAAATCATTTTTTGACCTGACAAAATATATGGCTGAGGATGCTGAGTTTGGAGCATTCTGGAATATCATATATACAGAATATAAAACGACTAAACGTTTGTTATTAAAATTGACCGGATATAAAGAGTTAATGGAAAATGAACCGGCAGGTAAAGCCTCTATTGATGTAAGAGAATCCATTGTGTTGCCTTTATTGACCATTCAGCAATATGCTCTAAAGAAAATTCAGGAGTTAGAAAAGGAAAAGCCTGTGGATAAAGAGCAGCTTTCGATTCATGAAAAAATCGTTATGCGTTCTTTGTTTGGAAATATTAATGCGAGTAGGAATTCGGCATAAATTATTTATGTAATTTTAGCTGAATCCGCTTCCTGTCAAAATCAACATCAAGTACTTTAACGATAACTTGTTGATGCAAACGAACATGTTCATTTACGTCTTTTACAAATGTATTGGATAAATTGGATATATGGATCAAGCCGCTTTCTTTGATACCAATATCCACAAAACAACCAAAATTCGTAATATTATTGACGATTCCGGGCAGTAATTTTCCTTGTTTTACATCATGAATGGTCTTGATAGTTTGATCAAAAGTAAAAACCTTGGCAGTCTCCCGTGGATCTAATCCGGGTTTCTCTAATTCAGCAATAATATCCGTTAAGGTAGGTAATCCAACATTGGGAGTGATGTATTTTTTCAGTTCAATTTTTTGAAGCGTATTGGTATTTCCAATAAGGTCTTCAATGTTTTTTTGTTCATCCTTAGCCATTTTCGATACAATAGGATAACTTTCAGGATGCACTGCTGAATCATCCAAGGGATTACCGGCATTTTTGATCCGTAAAAATCCTGCTCCCTGCTCGAATGCTTTTCCACCTAATCGTGGAACTTTTTTAATTTCATTTCTTGAAGTAAATGCACCGTTCTCATTTCTGTAATTCACTATGTTTTCAGCTAATTTTGGCCCAATACCCGATACGTAACTCAACAATGATTCACTAGCGGTATTTATGTTTACGCCAATTGCGTTTACACAACTTTCTACAACCGAATCCAGCGAATTTTTTAGTTTTACCTGGTCTACATCGTGCTGGTATTGCCCGACACCAATGGACTTCGCATCAATTTTTACCAATTCAGCCAGCGGGTCGGCCAGGCGTCTGCCGATAGAAACAGCACCTCTTACGGTTACATCATAATTTGGGAACTCATCTCGGGCAATTTTGGAAGCTGAATAAATTGAGGCGCCGGCTTCACTGACTACAAAAACTTGTATTTCTTTATCAAATCGAATTCTTCTGATCAACTGCTCTGTTTCACGCGATGCAGTTCCATTACCAATTGCAATGGCTTCGATTTTATAAGCGTCAACAAGTGAACTTATTTTTTTAATAGCTCCTTTTGAATCATTCTGAGGTGCATGCGGATATATGGTTTCGTTATACTCTAAACCACCCTGGGCATTCAAGCATACAATTTTGCAGCCACTTCTAAATCCCGGATCAATAGCCAGAATATTTTTTTCACCTAATGGAGCTCCTAATAATAATTGTTTTAAGTTTTTTGCAAAAACATTAATGGCTCCTTCATCAGCTTTTTCTTTGGACTTGTTTAAAATTTCATTTGACAAGGCAGGGAATAATAAACGCTTATAAGCATCATGTATGGCCAATTCAATCTGATCTGAGCAATCATTAGTTGAACGAATAATTCTGTCTTCAATTTTGGTAAGTGCCCTATGTTCGTCGATCTCAATTTTTACACGGATAAACCCTTCTTTTTCCGCTCGTAAAATTGCCAATAACCTATGTGAAGGGATGCGATTCAATGTTTCGTTCCAATCAAAATAATCTTTGAATTTTTGTGCTTTTTCATCATCCGCTTTAGCTTTTACCACTTTAGTGGAAATCAGTGCATAACGCTCTAATTGGTGACGAATATTTTTGCGGATATCGGTTCGCTCATTGATCCATTCGGCAATAATGAATCGGGCACCTTCTAAGGCATCTTCAGAAGTTTTTATTTCGCCTTTTACATATTTATTAGCAATAGATTCTATACCATTGGCATTTTGCCTCATTATGATCTTAGCCAAGGGTTCGAGTCCTTGATTACGTGCTGTTTCTGCTTTGGTTTTTCTCTTTTTCTTAAACGGAAGATACAGATCTTCCAGTATTGTAAGATTGGAAGCTGCTTCAATTTTTTGTTGCAATTCGTCGCTTAGGACAGCTTGTTCTTCCAATGCTTTTAAAATAGCTTTTTTTCGTTTTTCTAATTCTTCAAACAGGTTTTTATACTTAACTATTTCGCCAATCTGAACTTCATCTAAATTGCCTGTTCGTTCTTTTCTATAACGGGAAATAAAGGGAATAGTACACTCTTCAATGAGTAATTCAACCGTATTTTGAATTGCTTTTGACGGAAGATTTGTTCTTGATGTAATGTACTGTATCATATAGAAAAAAGACCTGTTAAGATTATCTTAACAGGTCTTCAAATTTATTAATAAAAAATTTTATACTATTAACTACCGGCTTGTTTTTTAGCCTCTGCCTTCATTTTATCATTCGCTAGTATAACAATATTTACCCTCCTGTTTTTTGCTCTACCCGAAGAAGTACCGTTTTCACTCATAGGTTTACTTTCTCCAAACCAATTAACATTTAGCCTGGAACCGCTAATGCCGTTATTTTGCTTAAAATAATTGTTTACGGCATAGGCCCTGTTTTTTGAGAGGGTCATGTTATAATTTTCAGAGCCGGCACTATCGGTGTGTCCAACAACTAATATATTTGTGTCTTTATATTCATTTAAGACCTTTGCTAATTTATTCAATGTTTGTTGTGAAGCCCCATTAATATTATATTTTTCTGTTTCGAAGTATATACCACCACCTTTGTTTTCATCAAATGTCACTACAATAGCTTCATCAATGCGTTCTACTTCAGCGCCAGGAACTTCTTCTTCAATTTTTTGCGCTTGCTTGTCCATTTTACTTCCAATAAGCACCCCGGCAGCACCACCTACAACACCTCCAATAACAGCACCCAACTCTCCATTACCACCTTTACCAATATTGTTCCCTATTATGGCTCCAATAACAGCACCGCCAGCAGCCCCTATAACACCACCTTTTTGTTTATTGTTTGCATTTTGAATGGCCTTACAATGACTTAAGCTAAAGATGATAGCAATAGCTAAAATCGATGAAAGTAATCTTTTAATTATTGTTTTCATTTTATTATTTTTTTGAAAAATTCATAGTTATTTTAAATGGTTTTCCTTCTAACGTAACAGTTTGCTGTAACGTCATATTTGACTCGGTCAGCTGTGTCAATTGAAGCCTGAATCCTTGGTTTGTGGCTGATTTTTTCTTTTCATCAGTGGGCTTTAGTAAAAAACTTTGAAATTCGGTACCTACATCTTCAATGGTAAAGATAAAATGACGGATATCGGTTGCACAGTTTTCACCATTAATAGCATATGTACCTGTATTGTTATTTGGAATAAATTGCCAGCTGCTACCTTCAAAACATGCTGCAGAAGCATCTTGTAACAGGTTAACATTAAAAGACCCGGTTTCGCTATAGGTAACGGTTTCTAAAAGCCATTGCCCTTTAATGGTTTTTTTAGATTGTTGTATAGTTTTTGACGTACCGCAAGACAATAAAACGAATGCGATAAGTGCAAGAGTTAATTGTTTCATTTTGTTTAAATTTAAATACAAAAGTTAAATAGGAATCTAAAGATTTTCTAAAGAAAAGAACCTTTAAAGATAAAGAAAAGGTTGGTTGAAAACTAATAAATTTTTGTTATTCCTTGTAGATTTTTAGCCTGGATAACAAAAAGTCAATTTAAATTTCTAATATACTTTTCCACATTAATATATACATCATCTTCCCCTTGTTGGTCAAACGGATTTTCTAAATGCGATTGAATACTATCTAGTGCAACTAAAATAACACTAAATAAAATCGGAACGGCAAATTGTAAACCATAACTAAAATTTGTCGCATTTCCGGCAAAATGAGGGCCATATACTATTGGAAGGATCACAATAAAAATATCACTGTAAGTACGAAGTGTTCTCGGGGTTCTGTACTGATAAATATGTTTGATCCTTTCAAAAGAGATCATCATTTTACTTAAAAATTGATTGGACCGGGAAACTTCACCTGAAGGCAATCCGTTGTTCCTCATTTTTTTAATGAATTCTGATAAATTGTGAAAATTCTCATAAATATCTTTTTCCCGTTTTTCCAATTCTTTGACAGGATGCGTAAACATCAATCTACTCGATTCTAATAAGTTTTTCAGATGTTCTTTTAATTCTGCCTTCAGATTTTCAGGAGGGTTCTCTAACCAATGCAACACAGCAAAATATAATGCCCTTCCATGTGCTTTTATAGAACCGTATTCGTCAAGGGCAACTTCCCTGCGTTTGTAGGCACCTCCAATTGAGAATACAACTGGAAATACAATGGCTGTACCGATCAATGTTAAAGGAAAGTTAGCTTTGATATTATAGTGCAGGCATACGGATGTTGAAACTATAGATAAAAACGTAATGATAACTGTTTTTAAGTTGATGATTAAACCAATACGTTTGATATATTTCCACATGTAATTTGTATTTTATAATTGGTTAGCTTATCTGTTGGCCATTTTGAACTTCATTTTTTTCTGGTTCCACAAAAGCTAAGTTGCCATCCGGTGTTTCTGTCATTAAGATCATCCCCTGGCTTTCAACACCCCGTAAGGTTCTGGGAGCCAAATTTACCAAAATGGTCACTTTTTGCCCGATGATCTCTTCTGGGGAAAAGCTTTCCGCTATACCGGAAACGATAGTTCGGGTATCAATACCAACATCAACTCTCAATTGTAATAGTTTTTTAGTCTTGGGTACTTTTACCGCTTCTAAAATAGTACCTACACGAATATCCAGTTTGGTAAAATCGTCAAACTCAATCGTTTCTTTTTGAGGTTCAACAACTTTATTTTTTGCTTCATTCTCTTTTTTAGAAGCTTCTAATTTATCCAGTTGTTTTTGAATTTCGGAGTCTTCTATTTTAGAAAATAAGAGCTCTGCTTTTCCGATTTGATGGCCTGAAGGGAGTAAGGCTTGTTTGGAAGCAACATCGTTCCATGTAAGAGATTCCGCATCAAGTGCGGAATGACAAAGTATGGATTTCAATTTAATCGAAGTATACGGTAAAAAAGGTTCCGATAAAATTGACAATCCGGTTGCAATTTGTAAGGCCACATACATAATCGTTTGTACACGCTCCGGATTCTCTTTTATCTGTTTCCAGGGCTCTTCATCTGCTAAATATTTATTCCCTAAACGGGCCAGATTCATCAATTCCATCAAGGCTTCCCTAAACCGGTATCGTTCAATGGATTTAGAAATGATTTGCGGATATTTTTTTAGCATTGCCAAGGTATCTTCATCGGTATCCGACAAGTTCCCCGGTACAGGTATTTGTCCGTCATAATATTTATGGGTCAATACCAGTACCCGATTGATAAAATTTCCAAAGATGGCAACCAACTCATTATTATTTCTCGCTTGAAAATCTTTCCAGGTAAAATTATTATCCTTCGTCTCCGGTGCATTGGCAGTCAAAGCATAACGTAATACATCCTGTTGACCGGGGAAATCTTCTAAATATTCATGCAGCCAAACCGCCCAATTTTTTGAGGTAGAAATTTTGTCATCTTCCAGATTCAGGAATTCATTAGCAGGAACATTATCAGGTAATATATAAGAACCTTCGGCTTTTAAAATAACGGGGAAAATAATGCAGTGAAAAACAATATTGTCCTTGCCAATAAAGTGAACCAATTTGGTATTGGCATCTTTCCAATATGGCTCCCAATCTTTCCCTTCACGGGCTGCCCATTCTTTTGTAGAAGAAATATATCCGATAGGAGCATCGAACCACACATATAATACTTTGCCTTCTGCTCCTTTTACAGGAACAGGAATTCCCCAATCAAGATCACGTGTTACCGCTCTTGGTCGTAGCCCATCGTCAACCCATGACTTTACTTGTCCGTACACATTTGGTTTCCAATCTTTCTTATGACCAACCAGTATCCATTCTTTTAACCAATCTTCATACTCATTTAATGGTAAATACCAATGTTTGGTTTCTTTTAATGAAGGTGCATTGCCTGTAATGGCAGATTTCGGATTGATCAGGTCAGTCGCATTATGGCTGGTACCACAGTTTTCACATTGATCACCATAACTCTCTTCATAACCGCATTTCGGACAGGTACCCACTACAAAACGATCTGCTAAAAACTGGTTTGCTTCCTCATCGTATAATTGCCGGTTGGTTTCTTCGATAAACTTTCCATTTTCATACAATGTTTTGAAAATTTCTGAAGCAGTTTCATGATGTATCTTAGCTGAAGTACGTGAATAATTATCAAAAGAAATTCCAAAATCTTCAAATGATTTTTTAATCATGGCGTGGTATTTATCTACCACTTGTTGCGGAGTAATACCTTCCTTTTTAGCCTTTATAGTGATGGGTACCCCATGTTCGTCAGAACCACATATATATGCAACATCATTTCCTTTCAATCGTAAAAATCGAGCGTAGATGTCTGAGGGCACATATACACCGGCCAAATGGCCGATATGGACAGGGCCATTTGTATAGGGTAATGCCGCAGTTATAGTATATCTTTTCGGAGTATTCATTTGAAATTTTTCTATCAGCAAAAGTAAGTAAACCTTTGTTATTATACCAATGAAAAATCACTGGTGTTATTTATTGATAAAAATGTATTTTTACAAAAAGTAATATTATGAGAACCATTCTATATAAATTTTTATTGCTGGTGTTTTTAACAGTATTTCCGGGTATTGTATATGCATCTGCCGATCAGGAACCATCTAAATTAATTCAACCTCCCTTTTTGCAAAAGGGAGACACTGTCATGATCATTGCCCCGGCTGGAATTATGAAAGATACAGTCAAGGTGGAGAATGGTATTGAATTACTTCAGGAATGGGGACTGACCGTCAAGCTGGGCAAAAATTTATTTGAGCAAAATCATCATTTTGCAGGTACTGATGAACAACGGCTTGAAGATTTCCAATATGCAATTGATGATCCAACGGTAAAGGCCATTTGGTGTGCCCGTGGTGGATATGGATCGGTACGGATTATAGATAGTATAGATTTTACCAGGTTTAAACAGCATCCTAAATGGATTATTGGGTTTTCTGATATTACGGTATTTCATAATGAGATTCATAATTTAGGTATAGAAACCATCCATGCCCTAATGCCTATTACCTATAAGCCTGACAATGAGGAGCAAAAAAAAGCACAAAGGTCATTGAAGAAAGTATTGTTTGGTAAAAAGCTCACATATAGAATTTCTGATTCTGATTTTAATAGATCAGGTGAAGGAACGGGACTGGTAGTTGGTGGGAATTTATCATTGCTTTACAGCTTATTAGGAACCAGATCTACTTTGAATATTGATGGAAAAATTTTATTTATTGAAGATATTGGGGAATATGTATATCATATAGACCGAATGCTGATCAGTTTGAGAAGGAACGGCTATTTTGATAATTGTAAAGGCTTGATCGTAGGAGGAATTTCTGATATCAGGGAGAATGATACTCCTTTTGGAAAGACTGCTGAAGAAGTAGTGTTGGATGCTGTAAAAGACTATGATTTTCCTGTAAGTTTTGATTTTCCTGCCGGACATATAAGAGATAACAGAACCATCATTTTAGGAAGAACAATTAACCTGAAAGTAAAAGAGAATAAGTCTGTTATTAAATTTTTGTACGATGGCACAGCACAACGAGTTAGGTAAAAAAGGAGAGCAGTTAGCAGTAGATTTTTTAATTAAAAAAGGCTATACCATTCGTGATAAAAATTGGCGTTTTCAAAAAGCAGAAGTCGATATTATTGCTGAAAAGAATGGTACACTGGCAGTGGTTGAAGTAAAAACTCGTTCAACAATAGATTTTGGAAATCCTCAGGATTTTGTAAACCCTAAAAAGATTAAATTATTGGTAGCCGCTATCGATGAATATGTAATTTCAAAAGATCTGGATGTAGAGGTCCGCTTCGATATCATTGCCATTGTGAATGAAAATAAGAATTTTACACTTGAGCATTTAGAAGATGCTTTTTATCACTTTTGACAAATTACTTTTATTGTTCCTCAAAAAACAACTTTAATTCGGCAACATCATCAGGTTTAGCAATCACTTTTTTTTGAGCATCCAATACAAAAAACGTAGGAGTAGCATTTACACCATACCCATGGGCAAATTTATTTTCCCATTTGTTTTCGCCATACACATTGATAAAGTTTGGATAACTGGTAATTTGAGTTTCCCAACCTGCTTTGCTAGCCTCTTCTTCTAAACCCACAGCTATCACTTTGACCTTTGTGTTACCTTTTAAAAAATCATAAAGTACCGGCATTTCTATTAAGCAGTGCCCACAGGTAGAACTCCAAAAAGCAACCACATAATAAGAGGCTCCATCCAACATATGCAAACTTTGAGGGTTATTGTTTTCTGTCCATAAAATATTAGGGGCAATAGTACCAATGGCAGTTTTTAGCTGTCCTTTAATATCACTTATAAAAGCTCGGTCTTGTAATTCAGTGGGTAACTGTAAATAATAATTCAATACGGTATTTACCATACTTATATTTTCCTGTTGTGCAAATGTATATAACAAGCCTTCTTCAATATCTTTGGCTAAATTATAATTGGTACTAATTTTAGCCATTACGGTCGCAATAGCTTCTTTATATAATTTGGTATGTACTTTTTTATCATCTGAAGTATTCAGGTAAAAAATAAAATCATTGATTTTATCATTAATAAACGTAGAATTTAATAATACTTCATTATTGAGATCTATATTGTCGAAAAAGTGATCCTTGACAGAACTTAAATAATCAGCGGAAATTTTAACAGGATTTTCCGCATTATACCGGGCACTTGCTTTTATAAAATGATTGGTTATTTTTCCATTCGATTGTGCTTCAAATTGCTGTTGAAGTAACGTTAAGGTTTTGTGACTTTTTTGATACGCATTCGCTATATTTTCCTGCTCTTTGGTATCTGATGCTTTAAAACAAAGAACCTGTAAGGAGTCTAATCGCTGTTGAACGGGTTGAGTTTCCTTTATATAATTCCGGTAGATCTTATTTTGCTCTGATACTGAAAATTGAACAGATTCATTTGGTTTTTTCGGATCAAAAGTCAAGGCAACATCTTCATCGGCGTAAATAAAATCAACAAACAATCTATTTTTCAGATCATACACCAATCTGTAAATACCTGGTGTTTTTCCTTTGGGTATCGCAATTGAAAATGTACTGTTTTTTATCGAATCATAAGCAACATAATTCTGTTTGGCACCTTTTAATTGATACAAAAGCATCCATGGATAATTTTCAGCAGGCTGCAATTCTCCTTTAACGGTATGTTGCCCATTAGCTACAGAACCAATTAATATAAATAGTACCACTAATCTTTTGAACATCGTTTGTCGTTTATAGCTGTTTTACAAAAATCAAACCAAAACAAAAGTACAGTATTTTAAGAACAAAATTTTTGTAGTTTTGAAGGAAACCGTCATAGATGAATTTTAAGGATAAAGTTGTTTGGATAACCGGAGCTTCTTCCGGAATTGGTAAAGCAACAGCCCTGGCATTATCTCAGCAAGATGCTATACTCATTATTTCTTCACGCAATATTGAAAAGCTTGAACAAGTTAAAATGCTTTGCGCTGATCCCAGGAAGGTAAAGGTGTTGCAGGTCGATCTGTGTGATTATCTTCGCTTAGATAAGTTGGTACAAGAAGCAATTTCCCTTTTCGGTAACATTGATATTCTCATCAATAATGGAGGCATTAGTCAACGTTCCTTAGCAATTGATACCGGAATTACCATCGACACCCAGATTTTCAAAACAAATTATTTTGGTACGGTAGCTTTATCGAAAGCATTATTACCTTATTTTATCGCCAGGAAAAGCGGTCATTTCGTTGTGGTAACGAGTGTGGTAGGTAAAATAGGAACTCCATTACGATCTTCATATGCGGCTTCAAAACATGCATTGCATGGCTTTTTTGACAGCTTACGTGCTGAGATACACGATGACAATATAGCGGTAACATTAATTTGTCCGGGTTTTGTAAATACCGATGTGTCGAAAAATGCCTTGACCGCTGATGGCACGCGGCAGAATAAAATGGATAAAGGAACAGCAAACGGATTGTCACCTGAATATTTTGCAAAAAGGATGATAAGAGCTATCTCCCGAAAAAAACAAGAAGCTGTCATCGGGGGTAAATTGGAAGTTTTGGCAGTATATGTAAAACGTTTTTTTCCAAGAATTTTGTCCAACATGATACGGAAATTGGCGGTTACATGATTCTAAAATTACTAATTAACCTGAAGGATTTTAAGGACTTATTTTCGCTATATTTGTAACTACCTGATTCCAAAAAATAAAAAAATGACGCTATTTTCTTCCGAAAAATTAGAACAAAACCTCGCTAAAATTAAAACTCTTTTAGAAGAACATGTGTATCCTTTAGAAAAGCATTACATGAATTTACCTTTTAGTGAAGTAGAAGATGAATTAAATAAAATTAGAGAGATAGTAAAGGAAAAAGGTTTGTGGAATCCTCATTTGAGTGAAAATCACGGAGGAATGGGTTTTAGTTTGGTTGAATTCGGGCAAATTAGTGAGTTGTTAGGGACATCTCCTTACGGGCATTTCTGTTTTAATTGTAATGCTCCCGATATCGGCAATCAGGAACTATTATTAGGGAATGCTTCAGATTATGTCAAACAAACCTACTTAGAGCCTTTGATCAAAGGAGAAATACACAGTTGTTTTTCAATGACCGAACCTGAATTCGCAGGCTCAAATCCGGTAAATATGGGAACTACTGCAGTGAAAGATGGAGATCATTATATAATTAACGGCCATAAATGGTTTACAACTGCTGCCGACGGTGCTTCTTTTGCCATTGTAATGGCAAATACTAATCCCGAAGCTGAAAATGAGTATCAAAAAGCAAGTATGATCATAGTTCCTACGGACACTGAAGGATTTTATTTGACACGGAATATTTCAGTAATGGGTGAAGAAAATGATGGCTATTTTAGTCATGGTGAAATTGAATATAAAAATTGTAAGGTACCTGTAAAAAATCTAATTGGAAATGAAGGTGAAGGGTTTAGACTGGCACAACAGCGCTTGGGCCCTGGAAGAATTCATCACTGTATGCGTTGGATAGGTATTTGCGAACGTGCCTTTGATCTGATGTGTAAACGGGCAGCGAGCAGGGCTTTAGGTAAAGGTATAAAATTAGGACATAAGCAAAGCATTCAAAATTGGATTGCGGAAAGCAGGGCAGAAATAAATGCTTCGCGTTATATGGTGTTGCATACGGCAAAAAAGATCGATGAGGTAGGCGCTAAGGAAGCCCGTATGGAAATTTCTACCATTAAATTTTATGTAGCGAATGTGTTGATGAAAGTACTGGATAGAGCCATTCAGACTCATGGAGCTCTAGGAATTACTGACGATACCATATTGTCATTTTGGTACAGGCACGAACGGGGCGCGCGAATTTATGATGGCCCGGATGAAGTACATAAAACGGCTTTGGCGGGAAAAATACTTAAGAATTACGGATTGGACATTAAAAAGACTTCATAAATTGAAACGCTTGTCATTTCGACAGAAATATAATTTGTCAATAAAGACAAAGTATATTGACGAGAAATCTCAATTTGATGTAGGGATTTCTCATGATTCTTTCGGGTTCTATCAAAATGACAAAGAAGAAAATAAATGCATCTCGACTGCGCTCGATGTGACATGAACAATTAAATTGAAAAACTACTGTCAGGTTGAGCATTGACGAGAGTTAAAGTAAATTGTCTCGAAGGCAGCAAGTGCAACTTGTCGAAACCTGGATAAATCTTTTTTAGTGTAAGCAAAATAAATGGATAAACACATAGATAGGGCAAAAGAAGTCCGTAAAGGAGAAGAACTTGACTCGTCTCAATTAATAAGATATTTAAAAAATAACTTAGCAGGTTTTGCTGATCAAATTGAAGTCAAACAATTTCCGGGAGGATTTTCAAATCTTACCTATCTGATTATTGCAAACAACAAAGAGTATATTTTACGAAAACCACCTTTTGGTGTCAATATAAAATCTGCTCATGATATGAAAAGGGAGTTTAAAGTATTGGGCTTATTGGAGCCGGTATATACTAAAATTCCGAAACCTATTATTCTTTGCGAAGACGATGCTGTTATTGGTTCGCCATTTTATTTAATGGAGCGTGTTAAAGGGATTATTTTACGAAATAAAATTCCGGAAGGTATGGATTTGACTCCTGATCGTTTTAAAACACTATCTACACATATCATTGAAAATTTGGCCGCCATCCATGACTTAGAACTCGAAAGATCAGGTCTAATTACTATTGGTAAGCCGGAAGGCTATGTAAAACGGCAGGTTGAAGGTTGGATAAAACGGTATTTTAAAGCTGAAACGGATGAAATTGCATCGATGAATTTAGCCGCTGAGTGGATGACAGGCAATATACCTTCGGATGGAGCAATTGCATTCATTCACAATGACTATAAATATGATAATTTAGTACTGGACATCGATTCATTGGAAATAAAAGCCGTATTGGATTGGGAAATGGCAACCGTTGGCGATCCGTTAATGGATCTTGGAACGACCTTGGCATATTGGGTTGAAAAAGAGGATCATCCTGCTTTGCAGCAATTTAATATAACCTGGGCGGAAGGTAATTTAACGCGCCAGCAGGTCATAGGAAAATATGCCGAATTACGTGATATCATGATAGATGATGTGCTGTTTTATTATGTGTTTGGATGTTTTAAACTGGGAGTTATTGCACAACAGATCTATGCCCGTTATAAAAAAGGTTATACCAAAGATGAACGCTTTGCAATGCTTATTCATACGGTAAAAGCTTGTGGTCAGAATGTAGAGAATGCGATAAAATATAACAGGATAAATGGCTTTTATTAAGTACTTGTCATTCCTGCGAAGGCAGGAATGACAAAAGACAAGAATCATCAATTCAATTGAAGAAGCAACATCATGAAAGAACTAAAAGACATCAATAACATCCTTATCCTTGGTAGTGGAACTTTAGGGTTACGCATTGCTCTGGCTAGTGCTTTGAACGGCTATAAAGTTACCATCTACGACATTCGGGAGGAGGCCTTTGTACAGGCAAAAAGAATCCAGGCAGAATTGATTAAATTTTTAGTTGGGAAAGAAGTTATTTCAGAAAGAGATGGACAAAAAGCACTACAAGACCAGACTTTTACCACAGATGCCAAACTAGCGGCTATGGATGCCGATCTGGTGAGTGAATCGGTCACTGAAGATTTAGAGCTAAAGCAAAAAGTTTGGACACAATTTGGAGAATTATGCCCAAAGGATACCATTTTTACAACGAACACCTCCTCATTATTACCTTCATTATTTGCTAACGCTACAGGAAGGCCTGAACGTTTTTGTGCTTTGCATTTTCACGATGTTTTTTATGCCAATGTAGTAGATATCATGCCAAATCCTAAAACCGAACCTTGGATTATCAACCTACTCAAAGAATATGGGGAAAGTATCCAGCAAACTCCAGTGATCATGAAACGGGAATCACCCGGATATATTTTTAATGCGATGCTCATTTCCGTATTAGGAGCTGCCGGTGCTTTAGTTACCTATGACGTGGCGAGTATTGAGGACGTTGACCGCTCCTGGATGGGCAATTTTAAAATGCCCAGTGGGCCATTCGGAATTTTAGACGAAATTGGGTTGGATACTGCCTGGCATGTCATTCATGTCTTTAAGGACGAAAAAAGTAAGCGTTTTTCTAAAATGCTAAAGGCGTATATCGATAAGGGAAAATTAGGCAAAAAAGTAGGAGAGGGCTTTTATAAATATCCAAATCCGAGATTCAATGATGCCGATTTTTTAAAAGGTTGATTTAATTTTTAAGGTAATCAGCTAATATTTCTGAAATAGCATCAATTTTTACTAATTGATAAGGGATATTTCCTTCTTTTAAATCTCGACGCATATTTTTACCAATAGCTCTCACTAAAAAAACATCAACACCTTGTAATTGTAAGACAATATCCTTGTGACTGTGTTCACCATGTTCATGATTGTGCCCATGACCTCCGTGACCATGATGCTTATGGTTATTCTTCTGATAAACAACTGATTCAATTTCTTTGCTTTTTATGGTATAAAAGGCAAATTCAGCTGCACGACCTGTGCGTTCAGCAATTGTTATGCGGTCGTTGGTGGCAATAGCTATTTTCATTTGATAATTTTTATACAAAATAAATCAAATTATGCCACTTATATTGTAACATTTATACCATCAACCCATTCATCCATAAACTCATTAATTTCTTCAATGAATTCTACGGGTTTTTGAGTTCTATTGATAGTGCTATGAAGAATAATTTTATTTCTATCTGGTGGATAACCGGTTGTTATCGTCCAGGATAACCCATTTGGACAATCTAATAAAGTAAATCTAACTCCGCCTTTTATCTTATCATAACTAATCATAAATTCACCCCATAACGTTAAACCTGAAAAGTTGTTATCTAACTTTTCTATAAATAACATGGTTTCAGTAAAATTTTCTACGCTTTGAGGATTAATTTTCTCCTGAATTATTTTTTCTGTTACCTGTCTATCTATGATCCTAAAAAATTCCATTTTATATTTTTTTTGATTGAATACTTTCTATGATAACTGTTGCTAAAATTAACAGTCCTCCGATTACAGTTCTTCCGGCAGGAATTTCATGTAAGAATAACATTCCTAATAATATACCATATACAGGTTGTATGCTACTCATAATACCTGCCGCACTTATCGAGAAATGTTTAAAGCTCATAACAAACAGTGTATGTCCGATCGAAGTAGTTACTAAGGCCAATACTATGAGTGCACCCCAGTCATTTGTGCTTGGGTTCGCTTCAAAAATAAATAGAACAGGCCATAACACTAAACTAATGATTATCATCTGATAGAACATCAACATAGAACCATGATACTGTGCAATTTTCTTTTTCAATAGCAAGTTTCTAAGCGCATAAAAAACAGAGGAGATCAATCCAAACAATATTCCTTTTGAATACTTATTTTCTATGTTGAATTCGGGTGTTAAAAAGTAAATTCCAACAATGACCAATATACCTAACAAAATGTGGATCGCATTTAATTTTGTTTTTAAAAATAGGGGTTCAAGGAAGGCTGTGATTACCGGGTAGGTAAAAAGGGAAAGCATCCCTATGGCTACGTTCGATAATTTCAAGGCATAAAAATAGGTTACCCAATGAGCTCCTAAAAACAGGCCGCTCAGTATGATTGTCTTCCAATCTTTACCGTTTGAAATTTTAAGGTCTATTTTCTTATACCAACAAAATGCACCTAATAAGAAAGCCGCAAATAGACAGCGCCACCAAATAGTTATGGGTGGTGGCATTGAAATATATCTTCCCAACACACCGGATGTACTAATAAACAAGATTGCTAAATTCAATTCTGCAATATGCTTTAAATGTTGGTTTTTCATTTTGTACGTCACTATGTTTATCTGTCATTCCTGCCTAGGCAGGAATCCATATATGTTAATTGTTAAATTATTCATATTTAAAATATGTCATAGTATTGAAATACCGTTTCAAAGGATTAAAATTTTTAACACCCTAGATTTCTGCCTAGGCAGGAATGATAAGAAGATTAAATTCTACTCAAAACTTCCAAAGCCTTTTCAATGGATGTAATGTTATCAAAGGTGAGTAATAAACGCAACCCTTGTTTGGTCTCTTTTTCTTTCATTTTACAGATAGTCATATGTTGCTGTACGAATTGTAATATTCTCGTGAATATTTCAGTCTGATAAAAAGCACTTTGTTGGTCAGCTATAAAATATCCAATTAATTTATGTTGTTTTAAAACAATACGTTCAAAACCGATGCTTTTGGCGATCCATTTTAACCGGACACTATTCAATAAGTCAATTGCCTGCACCGGTAAGTCTCCAAAACGGTCAACCAAACGTTGTTCATATTGTTGCAATTCTTCTTCAGTTTCCAAGGTACCCAATTCGCTATATAAATTGAGACGTTCTGTAATAATATTGATATAATCGTCAGGAAATAACAACTCAAAATCGGTATCAACCTGAATTTCTTTGACAAACGTTTTTGGTTCATCAGAACCATCCTTATACAATTCCTTAAATTCATTTTCCTTCAATTCTTCAATGGCCTCATTGAGTATTTTTTGATACGTATCAAAACCAATATCGTTGATGAATCCGCTTTGTTCGCCTCCTAATAGATCTCCGGCACCACGAATTTCCAGATCTTTCATGGCAATGTTCAACCCGCTACCTAATTCAGAAAAAATCTCTAAAGCTTGTATGCGTTTTCTGGCATCATCGGTCATCATATGATAAGGTGGTGTAATAAAATAACAGAATGCTTTTTTGTTCGAACGGCCTACACGGCCACGCATTTGATGCAGATCAGATAATCCGAAATTATTGGCATTATTGATAAAAATAGTATTGGAATTGGGTATATCCAAACCGCTTTCCACAATAGTGGTAGAAACCAATACATCAAATTCATTATTCATAAAAGCCAGCATAAGCTGTTCTAATTTTTTCCCATCCATTTGTCCGTGACCAATGGCAATTTTAGCATCCGGCAATAAACGTTGTAACATTCCTGCGACTTCCTTAATATTTTCTATCCGATTATGAATAAAAAAGATTTGCCCACCACGGGAAATTTCATACTGTATTGCATCCCTGATAGTTTCTTCATTAAAACGGATGACATTTGTTTCTATTGGATGCCGGTTTGGTGGGGGCGTATTGATAATCGATAGGTCACGGGCAGCCATCAATGAAAATTGTAAGGTCCTGGGGATTGGTGTTGCAGTTAAGGTAAGTGTATCAACATTTTCTTTGATCGTTTTTAATTTATCCTTTACTGATACACCAAATTTTTGTTCTTCATCGACAATCAATAAACCCAAATCCTTGAATAGTACTTTGGGGTTTACGAGTTGATGTGTACCAATTATAATATCGATCTTACCATCAGCTAAATTCTTCAATATTTCAGCACGTTGTTTCGCAGTTCTGAACCGGTTAATATAATCGATAACAACAGGAAAATCTTTCAACCGTTCACTAAATGTCTTAAAATGCTGGAAAGCTAAAATGGTAGTAGGTACTAATATAGCGACCTGTTTGCCATTATCAACGGCTTTAAAAGCTGCCCTGACAGCCACTTCTGTTTTTCCAAATCCGACGTCGCCACAGACCAACCTATCCATGGGCTGCTCACTTTCCATATCTGCTTTTATATCTTGAGTGGCCGTAAGCTGATCAGGAGTGTCTTCATACATAAAACTCGATTCTAATTCCAGTTGCATAAAACTATCAGGATTGTACCTATATCCTTGTTGCATTTTACGTTTTGCATATAATTGAATTAAATCATAGGCGATTTCTTTAACCCGGGCTTTCGTTCGTTGCTTTAACTTTTTCCAGGCACCTGAACCTAGTTTGTATATTTTTGGTGGTTTACCATCTTTACCATTAAATTTAGAAATTTTATGCAGCGAATGTATACTGATATACAATATGTCCCTATCCCCATAAATAAGTTTAATGGCTTCTTGTTTTTTACCTTCGACATCAATTTTTTGCAATCCGCCAAACTTTCCAATCCCATGATCCATATGAGTGACATAATCACCTATTTCTAAGTTGGTTAATTCTTTTAAAGTGATGGCCTGCTTTTTGGCAAATCCGGTTTTTAACCGGAATTTATGATAGCGGTCAAAAATCTGATGATCTGTATAACATGCAATCTTATATTCTTGATCTATAAACCCTTGATATAAAGGAAAAACAATCGTTTCATAAATGACTTCCTCTTCAACATCTTCAAAAATATCATGAAAGCGTTCTGCCTGTTTTTCATTTGTGCAGAACAAATAGTTTTTGATACCTTTTTCAGTATTTTCATTGAGATTTTTAATGAGCAGGTCAAACTGTTTGTTGAAACTTACTTGAGGAGATGTTTGAAAAGAAATTGACTTGTCGAATTGTTCTTTCCGTTTATCTGGCATTTCCAAAAGTCCGGCATTTCCGACCTGAACCAGGTTATAACTTGCGAGTTGCTTTTTTATTAAATTTCCGTTACAGAATAATTCATGAGGTTCTGAAAGTTGTACCCCTTCTTTTATTTCTGCAAAAGCGGTATTGGCTTTACTAAAAAGCTTATCTAACTTTCCAAACAGTAGTGCTCTATTTTTAACAAAAACAATAGTTTTATTAGAAATATATTTTAAAAAGCTTTCACGTTTTTCTTGTAACTTTTTATTTTCAACATTCGGTAAAATACTGATTTTATTTTCTTTGCTTATAGAGAGTTGAGTTTCAATATCAAAAGTCCGAATGCTTTCTACTTCATCACCGAAAAACTCTATCCGATACGGTTCTTCATTCGAAAATGAAAATACATCCACAATTCCACCCCGTACTGCAAATTCGCCCGGTTCAGTAACAAAGTCAACGCGATTAAAATTGTACTCAAAAAGCATTTCATTGACAAAATCAAGAGAAATTTGTTCACCAATATGTAATTTCAGTGTACTTCTTTCAAGTTCACTTTTAGTGACCACTTTTTCGAATAAGGCATCAGGATACGTAATAATAACTGCCGATTTTTTACGGGAATTGATCCTGTTTAATACCTCAGAACGTAACAGAATATTGACATTGTCAGTTTCTTCAATTTGATAGGGCCTTCGATACGAACCTGGATAGAACAGTACATTTTTCTCTCCCAATAACTGCTCCAGGTCATTCAAATAGTAGGCCGCTTCTTCTTTATCATCGCAAATGATCAAGTAGGGTTTTTCTACATGTTTAAAGGAGTTTGAAATAACAAAAGACAATGAAGATCCCGTCAAATGCTGTAAAAGAAGCTTTGAGTTTTGCTGTTGTAGTTGCTGAACAATCTGTTTTAATTTCGAGGATTGCTCATATATATTAACAATTGTTTGTTTGTTCAATTGTTTTTGTTTTGGGCAAAGATATATTTATTAAAATTAGTTTAAAAAATAATGAGTTTATTTATCTTTGTAATAAACAACATTAAATATGTCTATATCAGATTTATATTCGAGTGGAACTCATAAAAAGAACATTAGCCATTTTGCAAACATTGTAAGATTAGCGATGGTTGATAATATTATAACAGAAGGTGAACAAAAATTAATAGACCAATTAGCAAAACGTTTAGAAATAGATCAAGTAGAATATAAAGATATTATAAAGAATCATCATAAATATCCTATAAACCCTTCGGTAAGTTATAATGAACGCATCGAGAGATTGTATAATCTTACTATAATGATATTTGCGGATGACCTAGTGACGGCCGAACAAGTAAGTCTTTTACAACGGATTATCATAGGTCTTGGTTTTCCTCAGGACAATGCAGAAAAGGTAGGGGATGAAGCATTGCATTTAGTCATGAATGATAATAACCTGGAAGATTTTACAAAGGCTATTAAAAAAGTGAACCGTATTTAAAATAGTAGTAATCAATCAATAATGGTCACAAAGAATT
>JGI24023J19991_10000187_pt1 | contig 45846 bp, 43 predicted proteins | sample Cruoilmetagenom1_FD_19991 | JGI IMG/M metagenome (IMG submission 19991)
CCCAAGCTCGCGCGCCAGAGGCGCCATGCGTTGCTCGGCCCATCCTTTGAATCCATCGTCTTGGCTGAAATGATTGACGAGGATGACCTCGCCGTCGTGTTTGCAGACCCTTTCGAGTTCAGCCATGACGCGTTCGGGCTGGGGAACCGTTGTCAACACATACATGGCAACGACCGTATCGAATGTCGCATCGCCGAACTCAAGGGCGCTGGCGTCCATTTCGTGTAGTCCCAGCACATTGCTCAAACTAAGTTCCTCGACGCGAGTCTCAGCCTTGTTGAGCATATCTGTGGAGAGATCTATACCGGTGATTTCCAAATGCGATTCATAGCGTTGAAGCGACAATCCCGTGCCCACGCCCACCTCGAGAACCGAGCCTTGGCGATTGTTGATGATATCGACCGCATGTCTGCGCCCGGCTTCCGCCACACGTCCAAACGTCGAATCGTAAATGGGTGCCCACCGCCGATAAGCTTGCCGCACAGCGGTGGTATCGATAACTGGCTCTGTCTGCACCGTTTCCCCTCAACTCCACTTGCCAGGCAATTGCCCGCAGTTCCGCGCAACCTCGCTAACGCTACACTTTCTCAGGTCGCAATCACGTGCACACCCTGCGCACTCTCATTGTTTTGGCGACAGCCAACGTTTGCCGCAGCATTGTCGATCGCGTTCGTCGAACCTATCCAACCGCCTCCCAAAACCCGGGCGCCGCTATAAAAGACGCAGGCTTGTCCGGGAGAAACTCCATACTCGTGACGAACCAATTCCACAACAGGCTTGCCGCCATCAACTGACAATTTGGCTGCCTGAGGCGGTTGAGTCGACCTGATTTTGACGTGCACGTCAATTCCATCATCCAAAACGTCGTCGACCCTGCCGTCTCCCAACCAATTCAAGTCGTGCAAATAAATCCGATCTGTCATCAGGCATTCGCGTGGACCAACTATCACATGACGCCGTTCGACATCCAGTCGAACAACATACAGTGGCTCGCCTTGGGCTAAACCCAGACCGCGACGTTGACCGACCGTATAATGAACAATACCTGGATGTCGACCAAGGACACGACCGTCGATATGAAGGACGTCACCTGGTTCGACGGCACCTGGCCGCAACTTTTCGATAACACTGGAATATCGTCCGCTCGGCACAAAGCATATGTCCTGGCTGTCGGACTTATCGGCAACCGGCAAATCATATTTCTTCGCAAGCGCGCGGGTTTGCGGCTTCTCCAACCCGCCAAGCGGAAATCTCAGCTGTTCGAGCTGATCGCGCCGGGTCGCGAAAAGAAAATAACTTTGATCGCGCTCTTCATCCACGGCCTGGTGCAACTGCCATCCATTGGACTCGTAACGGCTGCGCACATAATGACCCGTGACCAGTGCCTGCCCGCCCAATTCGTTGGCCGTGGACAGTAAATCCAGAAATTTGATGTTCTGATTGCAAGCTACACAAGGGACCGGTGTTTCGCCGGCCAGGTAGCTGTTGGCGAATTCGTCTATCACGCGATCTCGAAAGCGCTGTTCGTAATCGAGAACGTAGTGAGGAATTTCCAGTGCGCTGGCAACGCGGCGCGCGTCGGCGATATCTCGCCCTGCGCAACAACCGCCGCTGCGACCCAGCGCTTCGCCGTGATCATAAAGCTGCAGGGTTATTCCAATCACATCGAAGCCGGCGCGCTTGAGCATTGCTGCTGCGACCGAAGAATCGACGCCTCCCGACATCGCCACGACAACACGCGCACCGGCACGCAGACCATGTAAATCTAATGGATCGAAATCAGGCATATGTGAATTGCAAAGGCCTCAAGAACGCCGTCTGTCCTTCTTGCTGACTCGTACCGGGAGTAGCCCGTTGGCCTCACAGCCATGCTGTTTCGCGCAAATAGCCCCAAGAACAGGCGGTGCTCAGCATATTGCCGTGACAAACCATTCGCAAGCCACCCAGGCCATTGCCGCTGTAGGAAATTCTGGCCGAGCTTGGGCAATTCTTGCCGGGCAGGACGCCATAAATGGGTCCGCCGGAGAACTAGGATAATTTTTAATACGTTGATTTAAAACAATAATTTCTTGAGACAGCGGTTGGCCCATCTCTTGCTGCTTAATCGCGACGAGTTTTTGTATCAGGCGTAACCTAATGGCATCTGTCGCAAATATTTTCCAGAGTCTCACTGGTCCCGGCTCCCAAGGCGCTGGAATCAATCCAATCCATTCGGGCCAGCAGCCCGCAGGATTGTTTGCTTCGTTGCTCGCCGCCATCGGTCATGAGACCGTCGCGCCAGATACAGCTCAGTCAGATAATTCAGCGAATACAGGCGGGCAAGTTTCAGGCAACATTGCCACCACCACTCCCCATCCATTCGCCTCGACTTCCGCCAACCCTGTCGCGGGGCAAGGGGTAAATTCGTCTTTGGCAACACCACCCGGTGAGACGGTCAAACCTCCTGAGGGACATGGACCGATCTTAGGACAAGGCGGATTGGCGCTTGGACAATCGGACGCCGATGGCCAAGGAAATCTGATCGCAAATGCAGCGTCCCCAACGCGCGATCCATCGGCCTTGCGAGTTCAGATTGGCCTGGATGCAAATGGCCAAAATGCGTCGATTGAAGCCCCAATTGCCGCTAATCAGGCAGAAGCGGTCGGCGAGATAGTCAAAGACAATGCCACGGGCGAAAAAGCGGCCAGCCCATTTGCCACACAGTCGAATGCTGCTGATCATACCGATACCGGCAAAGGACAACACGGACGTCCGACTGAAGCCGAAGCAGCCCGCTTGACCGGATTGGACCGGGCGTCGGAACGCGTTGGCGAAGGCGCCGGCCGCACGGGCCTAGACGTCGCTCGCAAAGCAATTGGTGGCAACACAGGCGCAGCTCCATCGAATGGAGAGAACCCCGGCAAAAGCGAACAGATCGACGTCCAAACCAAACGGGCAGCGCAGGTTATTCCACCGCATGCTTTGGGGCGACACGTCAATGGGGCCAATGCCGATTCGACCAGGGCGTTTGGCGCCCCCACACCCGAACAAGCCGTCGCCTCGCAGACGTCAATGGGAAATGGCAGCACCTTTGCGCCGAACAGGTCGCAGAATGCAATAAACTTGGGAATTCACGATGGAGTGCTTGCCATCCAAACCGGCAGCGATATCGAGCCACTCGCGCCAATGGGTCGCGACATTTCATCGCAAGGCATTCAATTCAGGGGCTTGGTATCACCCGTAGTGTCACAACCGCAGGCGCCACAAGTCCCCCTTAACGCGCTGGCCGTTCATATCGCTCAGCAAGCTCAAGCGGGAGCGAAACGCTTCGATATCAGACTCGACCCCCCCGAGCTCGGCCGTCTCGAAATCCGGCTCGATGTTGCCCGTGACGGCCGAGCAACCACTCACCTTGTGGTCGAACGGGCAGAAACACTCGACCTGCTGCAACGTGACGCGCGCAGCCTCGAGCGGGCTCTTCAGAGCGCCGGATTGGACACATCTAAGGACGGATTGACGTTCTCATTGAAGGACCAGCAAACCGGCGGCAACGGGACTCGGCAGAACGACACGCCTGGCATGGATAAGGTTGCCGGCGAATCCCAAGTTACCGATGCAAACGATGACGGCGCCGAATCCGGCGACGGGTTGCACGAACGGTACCGAAGTTACATCGCCTCCGACCGCGTCGATATTCGAATTTAGCAAGGACCAAGCCCATGCTCGAAGTGAATCCTTTTTCGGCGGTCTCGGCTGCCAGCCAAGCGACGGCCGACAGCACGGCATTGGGCGCCAACTTGGATTCGTTTCTACAGCTGCTGATCACTCAGCTGCAGAACCAGGATCCCCTTGATCCAGTCGATACAAATCAATTCACGCAGCAGCTCGTTCAATTCACCGAAGCCGAGCAGACAGTGAAAATGAATCAAAACTTGGAGAAGCTGATCAATGTTTCGGCCGCTTCAACCATCACCAGCGTGGTCGGATATATCGGCAAGGAATTGACTGCGGCCGGGTCCATATCTGAGCTGCAGAACGGCGTGGCGTCTTGGCAATATAGCGTTCCGGCAAAAAGCGACGACGCACTTTTCACCGTCACGGATGCAACCGGCAACGTCGTCTATACCCAGACACAATCTATCCAAGCCGGATCGGGTTCGTTTGTTTGGAATGGACAGATCACCGGTGGCGGCATCGCACCAACGGGCTCCTACCATCTCCAGATTCGCGCAAAGGATTCAGCCGGCAATCTGCTGGATGCTTCGACTTCATTTGTTGGAATTGTCGATGGCGTGGACATGAGCGGCTCCGAAGTGGTGCTCACATCTGGAAGCCGCAATATCAAACTCGACGAGGTGACGTCGATCAAACTGCCATCCACACCCTAACGATGCTGTCTCAACCGAATGTATCGAATTGAACCGCTACGGCACGGCTCTTTGCACACGCTTAACCTTGGCGCTTAGCTAAATTTTAAGCGGGTTCCGGTATGTTTCCGGACTGGGTGCATCAAGGTGTGTTGAGTTTAGTATGACGGAGCAGTACAGACCGCGAGTCAGATATGTGATCGGGCCAGACGGCAGCCCGCTTACCATCGCGGACCTTCCTCCTCAAAATACCAAGCGTTGGGTCATCCGCCGAAAGGCGGAAGTCGTGGCGGCCGTTCGCGGTGGCCTGCTCAGCCTCGAAGAGGCCTGTGACCGCTACACCTTGACTGTCGACGAATTCTTGAGTTGGCAGCGCTCGATTGATCGGCACGGTTTGCCAGGATTGCGCGCCACGCGCATCCAAGATTACCGCGCATAGCCTCTCAAGCTCCCACTTATTCTCACATCCGGCTGGGCTGCCTTCCGGCGCGGCATGACCGCGTCTGAGCCAAATTGCCGGCTTCTCAAGACCGCTACGTCATAGGGCAGCTGGCCGCGTTCGGTTTGCGTCCGCCCGCGCGGCCATTCGAGCAGCCTGCATAATTTCTAAAAAACACGACAATTAAGCTTCTGTTTAGGACTCACTGGGTAATTTTTGCCTAGCGGGATCATCACGGTAAACGAATCCCAAATGAATGCCCCGAGCTGAGACGGGCGACCACAACGAGAAGGAAGCGCCGCAGGTGAACAGCGTCACAGAGTTCGTTAGAGCCCTGGGCCCCGCAAGGCTCGCGGCTATTGGTGCGGTTGCCGTCGCACTCATCGGATTCTTCGTCTTCCTTATGATGCGGTTCTCTCAACCGCAAATGGGCGTCCTCTTCACGGAGTTGGCGTTCGAAGATTCCATTGATGTTGTTCGCAAACTGGAGGGGATGAACGAGCCCCATGAAGTTCGCCAAAACGGGGCGATCATCATGGCGCCACGAGAGCGCGTATTACGATTGCGCATGATGTTGGCCGAGGATGGACTGCCTGCTGGAGGCGCCGTCGGATATGAGATTTTCGACAAAGGCGACACGCTTGGTGCAACAAGTTTCGTTCAGAATATCAACAAACTACGCGCGATCGAAGGCGAACTCGCGCGATCCATTCGAACAATTGGCCGAGTGAAGACAGCGCGCGTGCATCTTGTCTTGCCGCAGCGGCGTTTGTTCGGCACGACCACCGCAAAAGCATCGGCATCGATCGTCGTGAATATAAGAGGTGGCTTGGACTCGGGACAAATCAGGGCGATCCAACACCTGGTGGCCTCTGCGGTTCCCGAACTCAAACCTCAACGGGTATCAATCGTCGATGAATCGGGAGAGCTCTTGGCGAGCGGGCAGGATGACGAGCAAGGCAACACCGCATCTTCGCTCGATGAGCGCAGCCAGTCCTACGAAAAACGTCTGCAGAGAGAAATAGAGGAAATTGTTGTCAGCGTGGTCGGCAATGACCGCACCCGCGTGCGCGTTCGTGCGGAGCTTGATTACAACCGCATTACGCAGACGTCCGATCTCTACGATCCAGAGGGTCAGGTCGTTCGTTCGACGCAGACACGCGAGGAAAGTTCGACATCATCTTCGCCGAATTCAACCAACGCAGTCAGCGTGGGAAATGAGTTGCCATCAGCCAATGCCGGAGACTCGGCAAATCGCAACGATGCGGAGAATGCCGAGAAGACCGAAGAAATCGTCAACTATGAGATTTCGAAAACCACCAAAACGCAAATCATCGAAGCGGGGCGCGTAAAGCGCCTGTCGGTGGCTGTATTGGTCGACGGTATCTACACGAAAGACGCCGCTGGAGCGTTGGTCTATGGACCCCGCAGCCAAGAACAGCTCGACAAAATTTCTGCATTGGTCAAATCGGCCGTCGGGTTTGATCAATCGCGTGGGGACCAAGTCCACGTGGCCAATTTGCGATTCGCCGACAACAGCCTCTCCAGCGATGCCGAAAGCCAAGAGGAAGGGTTTTTCACCTTCAATAAGGCGGACTATTTCCATATCGCAGAGCTGGTTGTGCTCTTTATCGTTTCGCTTCTGGTTCTGCTGGTTATCGTGCGGCCGCTGGTTCGGCGGATCATTACCCCAGATGAAAGCGCCGGCCAACGGGCGCTGACCGGCGGAAATCCCCATGACCCAGCACTCCTGACCGGGCCGGACGGAGCACCGCTCTCTGCTGATCAGCAGGCGGCCATGATCGAAGGACCCAAACCCAAGAGTGCCACGTCTGAGATGCTGCAGAAGGCGCGCATCACTGGCGAAGTTCATGCAACTGCTATCCGCGAGGTCGGCGAGGTTGTCGAAAATAATCCCGAAGAGGCGATGACCATCGTTCGGGAATGGATTCAAAGCACCGCTTGAGGATTTGCCGGGATGTCAATTGCGGAAAACCTGACGGAAGATGAGATCACAGAGGTCACCGATGTGCCTGTGGCCAGCCTCGATCAATTTTCCGGCTCAGAGAAAGCCGCCATTTTGCTCATGTCGCTGGGTTCCGAGTGGGGTCAGCCGATATGGAACGAGCTCGATGACGACGAAGTGATCGCCATCTCCTTGGCGATGTCAAAACTCGGTGGCGTCACGAGCGAAATCGTCGAAACGATGCTGGCCCAGTTCATTTCTCAAATGTCGTTGGCCGGCGCAATGATCGGATCGGCGACATCGACTGAGCGCCTTCTGGCGCAATATCTGCCGAGTGACAGGCTAACCGCCATCATGGAAGAAATTCGGGGACCCGCGGGCCGCAATATGTGGGAAAAACTCACCAACGTTCAGGCCCACGTTCTCGCTAATTACATGAAGAACGAATACCCGCAGACAGTTGCCGTCGTCCTTACAAAAATCTCGCCGGATCATTCGGCCCGCGTGTTGTCGCTTCTCCCTGACGAACTCGCCATGGAAGTCGTTCAGCGCATGCTGGCAATGGGATCGGTGCAGCGAGACGTTTTGGAAAAAGTCGAGCAAACGCTCAGGACAGAATTCATTTCCAACATCTCGCAATCTCGCGAGCGCGATGCCCACGAGCTCATGGCCGACATATTCAACAGCTTCGATCGGCAGACAGAAACGCGCTTCTTGACGACGTTGGAGGAGGCGGACTGGGATTCTGCCGAGCGGATCAAATCGCTGATGTTCACGTTTGAAGATCTCACCAAACTTGATCAGTCCAGTGTTCAAACTTTGCTGCGCAATGTGGAGCAGGATGTTCTGATTTTGGCAATGAAAGGCGCCAACGAAGGCGCGCGCGAATTCTTTCTCAAAAACATGTCTGCCCGCGCAGGCTCGATGCTGCGTGATGACTTGGAGGTCATGGGCCCAGTCCGGCTGAAAGACGTCGACGATGCACAAACGAGCATGATCAACACGGCCAAAGACCTTGCTGCCAAGGGCAGCATTGTCATCGTGAAGGGTGGCGACGATGACGAATTGGTCTACTGAACCATGAGCGATGCGGTCCTATGACTGAGCCGGCGAAATATCTTTTCGATCGTCAATTTGACGAAACGGAACGCCATGAGGGGGTGCAGGCGTCTCTCGAGAGACAGTTGCAGACGCAATTCGACTGTCGGCTGGAGAGCGAACGCGGCCAGGCCTTCAATGATGGGCAAAAAGAGGGGCATAATTCTGCTCTGGAATCGCTGGAGGCGAAAATTTCGACCTCGCTCGACAAGGTTCTCGATCTCGCATCGAATTCGTCTCAAACCATCGATGAAAAATGTGACTCAATTCGATCCGAGACGCTCCGTGTCGCCATGGCTGCGGTGGATAAGCTTGCATCAAGCCTCCTTGGGAAGGATCCCGCGAAGGCGCTCGAAAAGCTATTCGCTGAATGCATTGAATTGGTAAGCGAGGCGCCGCACATCGCCATTCGAGTAAATGACGAGCTGGCCGAATATATCCAGACTCGCGTGAATGAAATTGCGCGACAAAAGGGTTTCGCCGGCGAGATATTGGTCGTCCCCGATCCGGAAATTGCGCCTGGCGACGGACAACTCGATTGGGCGGACGGCGGTGCTTCCAGGTCCTATGACGATATCCGTCAACAGATAGATGATGCGGTCAATCGATACCTGAAAACCCANGACAACGGCAGAGTTGCTGGGCCGGCACAAGCGCAATGCAGCGAGCCGGACCCTGTCAAAGCGCCATCTGACGCTGAACCCGCCACCCTGAATACCCTCGAACTTGGAGAGACGGCATGAGCGATGAAGCTAATAATGAAGGCATCGAGCTTACCGATCTTTCGGAAAGCGCGAGCTCGAAACAGTCAGAGCCGGCTGAGACGCCGCCGCCGGACAGCCCTGCCCTTCAGGACGCCGATCCACTGTCGCAGCCCGGTGCAGACGTCGCTCCTGTCGACTCCGATGATGACGATAATTCGGAGGAGCCTTCTCGTGTCGTTTCTGAACTTGAAGCGGTTTTCGATGTTCCTGTGGGAGTCGCAGCGGTTCTGGGCAGGACAAATATCGAAGTTTGCAATCTCCTTGCCCTCAACGAAGGAGATGTCATCGAGCTCGATCGCAAGGTGGGTGAGGCCATAGACATCTTCATCAACAACCGTCTGATCGCACGTGGAGAGGTTGTCCTCGTGGAAGATCGGCTGGGCGTGACCATGACTGAGATTATTAAGGGCGAGCAATCAGCTTAGCGCATGCCAACAAGTGCATCGCATTGAATTGAGATTTTTCGGGAGACCACGATGAGATTGATGATTATTGGCAACCTGAGCGGCGATCTAACAACCGCGACAAAAATTGCAATGGATCGTGGTGCAAAGGTTACGCACGCGCCGACAATTGACAGTGGTCTGAAGGATTTGCGAGCCGGCAATGGCGCCGATTTGCTGATGGTCGACGTTCGCGTGGATATCGCTGGCCTGATTGAGCAGCTGGACGCGGAACATATCCATATTCCAATTGTCGCCTGTGGCATCGAACACGACGCGGACGCCGCCGTCGCCGCGATTCAGGCTGGCGCAAAGGAATACATACCCTTCCCTCCCGAGCCGGAACTCATCGCAGCTGTGCTCGAAGCCGTGGCCGCAGAATCCCATGAACTCATTCATCGCGATGAGAAAATGAATGACGTCCTGCAGCTTGCCGAGCAAGTTGCTCACTCGGACGCCAGTATACTTATTACCGGTGAATCGGGGACGGGCAAGGAAGTGATGGCCCGACATATTCACTTGAAATCATCACGCTCGGGTAACGCATTTATATCGGTCAACTGCGCCGCCATTCCCGAAAACCTATTGGAATCCGAGTTGTTCGGACATGAAAAGGGTGCGTTTACGGGTGCTGTTGCGCGGCGCATCGGCAAATTCGAAGAGGCAAATCGTGGAACGCTGCTGTTGGACGAAATCAGTGAGATGGACGTTCGGCTGCAAGCGAAACTCCTGCGCGCGATCCAGGAGCGCGTCATCGACCGGGTAGGTGGAACGAAACCCGTCCCCGTGGATATCCGCATTGTTGCAACCTCAAATCGCGATCTTGCAATGGCTGTTCATGAGGGAAGCTTTCGAGAAGACCTGCTTTATCGCCTGAATGTCGTCAATCTGAAGCTTCCCCCCCTGCGCGACAGGCCATTGGATATCTTGGAACTGGCCGAACATTTTGCTCGCAAATATGCCGGAGCCAATGGATTGCGTGAGCGTCAACTATCGGAGGACGCCAAACGCCAGCTTCTGGCCAATCCATGGCGCGGAAACGTCCGCGAATTGGAAAACACGATTCACAGGGCGGTGCTGCTCGCATCCGGCGAACAAATCGATACTCAAGCCATCCGCACGCCTGATGGCGCAGTCGTGGATATAGGACAATCGACCAGCGGACCTGCTGCGATGGCGGCAATGGCGGCTGAGTCTGCCTCGCGAAATCTGGTCGGAAGCACGGTGGCCGAAGTAGAGCGTGAACTCATTTTGGAGACGCTGGGCCACTGCCTCGGCAACAGGACCAAGGCTGCTACGATTCTTGGAATATCCATTCGCACCTTGCGCAATAAGCTCAAACAATACGCCAAAGACGGTCTGAATGTTCCTGTTCCGGGTAACGCAACCGCTATTGCGTCCTAACCCTTGAGCTCTAAGAGAGAAAGAAGCGCGTGAGCGACACATCGGCAGAGCTGATAGGGGCTTCAGAGAAGGCAAGCCCGGCATCTCCTGTGGGAATTCTTCCCGGGTTCGATATCCTAAAGTTCATGATGGGCCGCGGCGACATCGGCCTGGCGCTTGGCGTTATCGCGATTCTGGTGGTGCTCGTTCTGCCGATGCCTGCCGGCATGCTGGACCTGCTGTTGGCCATATCGATCACCTTTTCTGTCTTGATTTTGATGACGGCTCTGTTCATTCGGACGCCGCTTGAATTTTCCGCATTTCCAACCGTGCTTCTCATCGCCACGATGATGCGGTTGGCGCTGAACCTTGCTTCAACGCGCCTCATTCTGGCTGGCGGTCATGAGGGAACTGACGCCGCCGGCCGCGTTATTCAGGCGTTCGGCAATTTCGTCATGCAGGGCAATTTCGTGATCGGCATCATCGTGTTTGCCATTCTCGTCATCGTCAACTTCATCGTCATCACCAAGGGTTCGGGCCGTATCGCCGAGGTGGCGGCGCGCTTCACGCTTGACGCGATGCCCGGTAAACAAATGGCCATCGACGCCGATCTGTCGGCTGGACTGATTGATGAGGACCAAGCGCGAATTCGACGCAAGACTCTTGAAGATGAATCGTCGTTTTTTGGCGCCATGGACGGCGCATCCAAATTCGTCCGGGGCGATGCCATTGCCGGATTGTTGATCACCTTCATCAATATATTGGGCGGCATGATCGTTGGCGTCGGCCAAAACGATCTAACGATGTACGACGCCGGCCAGACCTACACATTGCTCACGGTCGGCGATGGATTGGTGTCGCAGATTCCTGCGCTGATCGTTTCAACCGCCGCCGGCCTCCTGGTGTCCAAAGCCGGTGTCGACGGCGCCGCTGACGAAGCTCTTTTTCAACAATTGTCGGGCTATCCCAAAGCACTTGGGATGTCGTCATTCGTCATGGTGATGATGGCAACCCTTCCGGGCATACCGATGCTTCCTTTTCTCGGCTTGGCGGCTGCCGCGGGCAGTCTCGCCTATTTCGCAGACAAGCGCCAAACCCAGGAAACCGAACGGGAAACTGAGGAGATAAGCCAACAGCAACAAGTCGAAGCCGAAGAACAAGAGCCGCCAATTTCCGACGCGCTCCATATGGACGAATTGCGGCTCGAGCTCGGTTACGGTCTGCTCCCCATGATCAATGATCCCAGGGGCGACTCCGACAAGCTGACCGAACAGATCAAGGCACTGCGTCGGCAGTTGGCGAGCGATATGGGGTTTGTCATGCCGTCGGTGCGCATCCTCGACAACATGCAGTTGTCGGCCAACGACTACGTCATAAAAATAAAAGAGGTGGAAGCTGGCCGCGGCATGCTTTTCGTCGACAAATACATGGTGATGAATCCCTCCGGCGATCAAATCGATCTGCCCGGAACGCAGACGACCGAGCCAACTTTCGGGCTGCCTGCGACTTGGGTTGATGCGGGCATGAGGGACGAGGCCTCATTTAAGGGGTACACGGTAGTCGACCCCGTGGCGGTGATTTCCACTCACCTGACTGAGACGCTAAAAACCCATATGTCCGAACTGCTGTCGTATGGTGAAGTTCAGAAACTTCTGGACGAATTGCCTGAGCAACAGAAGAAGCTGCTGGACGATATCGTGCCCTCGCAAATTAGTGTGACTGGCATTCAACGGGTGTTGCAGACACTCTTGAACGAGCGCGTTTCCATTCGCGACCTGACCACCATTCTCGAGGCCATCGCAGATGCAACCGGATTCACACAAAACATTCAGATGATTACGGAGCACGCCCGCACGCGTTTGGCCCGGCAGATTTGCGCCAGCCACAACTCACCTGAGGGTTATCTTCCACTCGTTACGATCACGCCCCAATGGGAGCAGGAATTCGCAGAATCGCTGATCGGCGAAGGCGATGACCGTCAACTCGCGATGGTGCCAAGCCGCTTGCAGGAATTTATCGCGTCGGTTCGGGCTGCATTTGAAGAAGCGGGCAGCAAGGGGGAATCTCCGGTTCTTCTCACAAGCCCCGGCATAAGGCCGTTCGTCAGGTCAATTATCGAGCGGTTCCGATCGCAAACCCCGGTCCTATCGCAAAACGAAATATATCCGCGCGCCAAGCTGAAAACCGTCGCCCAGGTTTAACGGTCTGCATAGCGCCGCGGCTTATTGCGCCGGTCTGCTTATTGCGGGCGTTGAGCCACTGTGTGAGCCGCGACCGCTGGCTGGCGCGCTGTCGGAAAAGGACTCGCACGCCTCGCTCCCCTGGGCCCAGCGATTGACGTCAGCCGTCATTTTCTGCGCAAGCGCATAGGACAGAAGACGATTCTCCGTTTCGATTTGCGTTGCTTTGAGGCGTCGCTTGAACGCGATGCTGTAAGCTCTGCGGCCTCGCGAGCGCTTCTTATCGGCTTCATAAATTGAGATCACCGCTCCGGTGCCATCGGCGGGAGCGGTCGCGTGAAAAATATGTTGGGTTAGAACGGGATCTGACGCCTTGAACCAACACGTCCGCACCTGTCGCGCGATCTTGGTGTAGACCTCTGCGGGCGGCTTTCCCATTACAACAGCCGATCCGCTGTGTGCGATCGGCTCCTTGGTCAACCCGCCACACGCCGCCAATCCGATCGCTATACAAGACAATACAGCACACTCAATAATCCTGCGCACAACCATGTCACCGGTAACCTGAAGATACGCCCTTTAACCCCACCCTAGGTAGAATACCCCTAAACTGGCGTAATAGACCACACGCGCCCAATTGCCTGCCAATCACCGCACATTGCTCATTCTGCGGAAGATCGGTGGTTGTGCTTTGGTGGCCAGACTAAATAAGGTGAATGGTTCGCCGGAGCTAGGTCTGATAGTCCATCCGCATGTGCGCAATTTGGCCTATCTGGTCGAGTTCCTCTTGTTCCGACTTCATCTGCTCGCTTCGTACGCGTTCAGTTTCACGCTCGTTGATAAGCTCGACCTTTTTCAGATCTTCGAACGCTTCTGCCATATCATCCCGCGCACGTTCCAATTTGGCATTCAAGTCGTCAATTGATGCCATGAGATTGTCCCGGCGTTGGACAGCAGCTTTTGCAAACGTGGGATAGGCATAATGGTTAACATCTGAAACCCCGGCGCGCTCCTGCTCGGCTTCAATCTGTCGGTCCAAATCAACAACCATCTGGTTGAAATCCTGGATCATGACTTCGATATCGGCCACTTTTTGCCGTTTTTCATCGACGTCGAAGCGTCGCAATCGAATGAGTGACTCACGTGACTTCATGACTAAACACCCTCACTTGATAAGTACTCGGATTCTGAGGAATCGGTTTCTGATGCATCGTTATCTGGTTCTGAAGAGTTCAATATCCGTGCCAGATCGGCATATCCGTCACTGAGCGACGTCGCCTCATCTTTGTTTTGAGACAGAAAGGCTTCGAGCGCCGGCTGATAGGAAATAGCCTCATCAACCTCTGGATTGCTTCCGGTTCGATAAGCGCCGAGCCTAATCAACTCTTCCATTTCCGAAAATGTACTCATCAGCTGACGTGCTTTTAGAATGAGCGGCAACGCCGTTTCGTCTACACACGCCGGCATCGTTCTTGAGATGGATTTCAAGATATTTATCGCTGGATAGCGACCGCGTTCGGCAATTGCCCGTTCCATCACAATGTGACCATCGAGAATCCCCCGAACAGCATCGGCGATGGGTTCATTGTGGTCATCGCCCTCGACCAAAACCGAAAACAGGCCCGTAATCGACCCTTTTCCGGCACCGGGACCGGCGCGCTCCAAGAGGCGCGGCAGTTCATTGAACACAGTGGGTGTGTATCCCTTGGTGGTCGGCGGCTCGCCGCATGCCAGGCCAATCTCGCGTTGCGCCATCGCAAATCGGGTCACGCTGTCGATCATGCACAACACGTCGTCGCCCTCGTCGCGGAAATACTCGGCCAGTGTCAGCGTGAGATAGGCGGCCTGGCGCCGCATCAATGCGGCCTCGTCGGACGTCGCCACGACGACAATGCTGCGCGCCAATCCCTCAGGGCCGAGATCGTCTTCAATGAATTCCTGGACTTCGCGCCCGCGCTCACCGATCAGGCCGATTATCGAAACGTCACAATCCGTATTGCGCGCAAGCATTGATAATAGGACGGACTTTCCGACGCCCGATCCCGAGAAAATGCCCATCCGCTGCCCTTTGCAGCAGGTAATAAATGTATTGAGTGCTCGGATTCCCAAATCAGCAACTTTGCCAACGCGCGAACGCGTATGGGCCGGCGGCGGAGAATTTCGCAGTGGATACCCAAGCGGCCCGGCACTGAGCGGACCTTTTCCGTCAATCGGCTCTCCGAATGCATTTACGACGCGCCCCAACCACGACCGAGAGGGATAGAGCTTGGTATCGCTCGACTCCACCCAGGCTTTGCTGCCCATGCGAACGCCTTCCAACGGGCCAAATGGCATCGCCAGGGCTCGGCCGGAACGAAATCCGACGACCTCGCATGGGATATCGCCGCGCAGTCCGCCTGCAACGCGCACCTTGGAACCCACAAACATCGCATTTACCGGACCGGCAATTTCGATGAGCAGTCCCTGGACACTCTGCACGCGGCCATAGATGGACTTAGCCGGTACGGCATCGATTTCGTTGAGCAACGCGTGCACCAAAGCACCCCCTCGCTTTGCTCGAGCCGCGGTCGGCGGCTTATTCGAGATTATCCAGTGTTGTCATGCACCTGTTAAGGCCCAGTAAACCAAGTCGGGGCAAATGGCGTGATTTTGCGCTCTCAACGCAACGCATCTCTTCTGCTAAGACTTATGATGGGTGATTCGCAGACACCCCACGTGCTCGGTTTCGCATCTCCGACTCACAATAAGTGGATAAATGAGGGAATCATTTGAGGCGAGAATCTGGGACAAGTCTCGGGATTGGTCCAATTTGGGTGAAAGAATCGCCATGGTATCTGCCATGGAACGCCCGGCCATTCGCTGAAAACGGCAGTTTTCGGCGATTTGCCGGTGCATCTCCATCGGCAGTCAACCCTTACCGAAAAGTTCCGAAGATTAGATTTTGTTAACTAATCGCGCCTAACTTATTGAAACGAGTTAACCAATTCGTTCGAGCGCGTCTTATGCCGAACTCATAAGAGGGTAACAGCCCAAAGCTGGCCCTGACACAAAGAGGAAAGACATGAGGGTTCTTCTCATCGAGGACGACAGCGCGACAGCGCAGAGCATCGAACTGATGCTGCAGTCGGACGGTTTTAATGTCTACACCACCGACCTCGGCGAAGAAGGTGTCGACCTTGGCAAACTCTACGATTACGACATCATTCTTTTGGATCTCAATCTGCCTGATATGAGTGGATATGANGTCCTAAAAACGCTGCGCGTCTCAAAGGTACAGACACCAATACTGATCTTGTCGGGCTTAGCCGGCATCGAAGATAAAGTCCGCGGACTGGGCTTTGGCGCCGATGATTACATGACCAAGCCGTTTCACAAGGACGAGCTGGTCGCACGCATCCACGCAATTGTTCGTCGCTCCAAGGGTCACGCACAATCGGTCATTCAAACCGGTGATCTTAGGGTCAATCTCGACACCAAAACCGTGGAAGTGAATGGCCAACGCGTTCACCTGACCGGCAAAGAATATCAAATGCTGGAGCTTCTTTCCTTGCGCAAGGGAACGACCCTTACAAAGGAAATGTTCCTCAATCATTTGTATGGCGGCATGGACGAGCCAGAGCTCAAGATCATCGACGTTTTCATCTGCAAGCTGCGCAAGAAATTGGCGGCCGCCACTGGCGGACTGCACTACATCGAAACAGTTTGGGGCCGTGGATATGTGTTGCGCGATCCGGAGAATGAATCCGAAGCGGCTTAGCGACCTAAACCACTTTTGAATTAGCCTAACAACAGGCTAGACGGGAAAGAGAGCCAGGTGACTGGCTCTCTTTTTTTATTGGCGAGCGCGACGTCAATAAATGACGCGAGCTGCGGACAAGCGTCTGTCCAATCAAGCCAAAAAATACTGCGATGAAGCTTGGTCAGCGGCGGCTAGGCTGAGCCACCGGCAGCAACAGTTGGCCGAGAGAGTCCAGCAGCCGGTGTCGACCCAATTCCGGTTGGCTGTGTCTTGGCATCGTCGTCACCTTTTACGCTTTTGACGTAGACACCACGAACGCCCTCAGCCGGTGTGAAGTGCGCGCTGTGACCGATCACCGTCTCGGCTGCGCCCAATAACAGATATCCATCGGGCTGGAGCTGTCGGGCCATACGGCTGAAAATGTCTTTTTTCGTTTCCGCGTCGAAATAGATAAGCACATTGCGACAGAAAATAATGTCGAACGTACCGAGGCCTTCGAAACTCTCAAGCAAGTTGAACTTTCGATAATCAATCATGGCGCGAATGGAAGAATCGATCTGCCACATGCTGCCAACTTGGTTGAAATATTTTACCAGAAACTGAATCGGCAAGCCCCTTTGGACCTCAAATTGGCTGTATAAACCGGCCTTCGCTTTCTCCAAAACATCGCTCGATAGATCGGTCCCAATGATTTCGATGTCCCAACCGACGATCTTGCTGCTGTTTTCTTTTATCGTTATCGCGAGCGAATAGGGCTCCTGACCAGTGGAGGCGGCCGCACACCAAATACGCAATTTTCGCATTGGTGCTCGAGACGCCACCAGAGCCGGCAACATCAATTGGGTGAAATTTTCGAAGGGTGTCTTATCGCGAAAAAAAAGCGACTCGTTGATCGTCATGGCTTCGGTGACTTTTGCCGACAGCTGGCTTTCGGCAGGGTCACGCAGCACGCGCACGAGATCCGTAAGCGACTCCAATCCGTGCTCGCGCGCCACAGGCATCAGCCGGCACTCAAGCAAGTATTGCTTTTCCTCGGTGAGAATGAGCCCTGAGCTTTCCTTCAGCATATCCCGCAGATAATCGAAATCTTGTGGCGTCATGCGCGTCCTCCCTGAAGAATTGAAGTCACCTTCGGGCCTATTTCTTCCAAGGGCAGAACGGCTGCGCAGGCTCCCGCCATTGCTGCTGCTCCAGGCATGCCCCAGACGACGCTCGTCGCCTCGTCTTGCGCGATCACGCTTCCACCAGCATCTGCAATGGCCAGAGAGCCGGTCTCGCCATCGTGCCCCATTCCAGTTAGAACAACTGCGAGAACGGCAGTGCCAAATATCCTTGCGATGCTCTCAAAGAGCGGATCCACAGCCGGCTTGCAAAAATTTATATCGGGACCATCGTAGATTCTGATCCGCACGCCGGCGCCGCTCTTCTCCAGAGCCATGTGATATCCCCCTGGCGCCACGTAGATTCTACCAGGCAGAGGTATTTCGCCGGCTTCGCCTTCCTTAGCTTTGCAGCCAGATGATCGCTCAAGGTGCTCGGCCAAAATCGCTGTAAAGGTCGGCGGCATGTGCTGCGTGACAATCACCGGCACACGTGAAATGGAATTCTTTATGTTTTCCATGACTTGATTGAGCGCCTGTGGCCCACCCGTCGAGCATCCGATAGTCAAGATTCTGGGCTGTACCGAAGAAAATTTCCGCAGCGAATAGCTGGCAACGCCTTTGCCGCCAGTCGCTGGCGCAGGGGTCTGTTTGGCGGCCGCGGGCCGTGTCTGTCCTGCAGTCGCAGACCGCATATTGGCAGCAGCGGGATTTCGTGTCGGTTTGCTCGCAATCGCTTTTATTTTTTTTATGAGGTCGAGTCGAAATTCCTTCGATGACGTTACGCCCCGATTGCCTTCGGGCTTGGGGATGTAATCTGTCGCACCCATCGAGAGCGCGCGCAGGCTGACGTCGGCGTTTCGCTTGGTCAACGTCGAGGCCATTATGATCTTGACGCCGGGCAGCACCTTCAGGAGCTCGGGCAGCGCGGTGAGGCCGTCCATCACTGGCATTTCAATGTCGAGAACGATGACGTCAGGCTGACTGCTTGCAACTTGCTCAACCGCCAACTTGCCGTTGGCATAACGGCCAACGACGTGCAGACTTGGATCTTCTTCTACCCAGCGCGAAACCAATCCCCTGACCACTGCGGAATCATCCACGACGGCGACGCGTATAGATTTGTTGCCGGAGAGCTGTGCGCCGCTCGGCTTCTGTAAGGGCAGTGACATTTATCGGGCTCCGGGAATTGTCTAAATCAAGCCCACTTGTTGCAACTTGGCTTCGACAATGTCCCGATCAAATGGCTTCATGATGTATTCGTTGGCGCCTGCAGCAATTGCACGCGTGATGTGATCAGCATTGTTTTCTGTCGTGCAAAAAATGACTTTGGGCTTTTCGCCCCCGGATTCGGTGCGCAATGCGTTGAGAAAATCCAAGCCATCCATGACTGGCATATTCCAATCAAGCAACACGGCGTCCGGCATCGATTCGCGACAGCGATCGAGTGCCTCCTGTCCGTTTTCTGCCTCAGAAATGGAGAAACTCAGCTCCTCCAGTATGCATCTAGCAACCTTACGGATCACTCGACTGTCGTCGACGACAAGGCAATGCTTCATTGCAAACTCCTCTAAGCGGAATTGATTGGCATGCCTGCCAATTCAATGTGCGGTTATGCCGCTAAATTTTGTTCGTTTGTTCCGAGAATTTTTTCAACGTCGAAGACAACCATGAGCGAGTTTTCGAGCCGGTATACGCCGGCCGATATTCCTGCCCATCGTGGATCGAGATTTACGGGATTGGTCTGGAAGTCCGCCTGCTTAAGTCGGTGCACTTCTCCAACCTTGTCGATGATCAGTCCGTAAGATTCGCCGTTGTAGTCGATACCGACTGCCATCTTCTGTTCGCCCTCGGACTTGGGCGGCAGACCTAATTTGGTGCGCAAGTCGATTGCCGTAACAATGCGGCCGCGAAGATTTAGAACGCCGGCGATCTCAGGTGCCGCAAGAGGCACTTGGGTAATTGTGTCTGGTGTGAATACGTCTTGGACTTCGAGAATCGGTAGACCGAAAAGTTGATCCTCTATTTTGACCGTCACATATTCGTTTGCGGCGAATTCCGCGCTGGCGGTCGACTCATTTGTACTCATGCCGCAACTCCTATGTCTTTGCTGTAATCCTTCAAACTCTCCAGCAATCCTTCACGATCGAATTTACCGACGAAGTCCACGAAGCCGGCTTCGCGGCTGCGCGCAACGATATGCGGCGCTCCATGCGACGACAGCGCAATGATCGGAGTCGTTCCCCATGCAGCATCGCCGCGTAGCGATTGGGCGAATTCAATACCGTCCATCTCAGGCATCTCGATATCACTTATTATGATGTCAAATTGCTTGCCCGCTTCGCGCAGGTCGAGGGCTTCGCGTGCAGACCCTGCAAGCGTGACGTCATAGCCTGCCGCAGCCAGAAGTGGTTGGAGCATATTGCGGAAGAATGGGCTGTCATCGATCAGAAGCAGCTTGCTGGCCTTCTGCATTTGGCCAACTTCTTTGCTTTCGAGCCAATTATCGAAGACCTGACTCAGGAAAAAGCCGATATCAATGATTTCTGTGGCCTTGCCCTTGATCACAGCTGAGCCAATCAAACCCTCGCTGTCGGACACAATCTCGATATTCAGCTTTTCTTCAACGATGTCGACGATCTCATCGACCACGAGGCCCATTGAATGGCGATCATCGGTGAACACAAGTGTCGGTTGCTGCCCTTCTTCCTTGATTCCACATTCGGACGAGAGTGGAAGCAGCGGCATCAACGACCCGCGATATTGAACGAGATTGCGTCCGTTCGATTTTTCGATAGCCGTTACATCGATCTCTTCCAAGCGCGTCACCAATGACAGCGGAATAGCTTTCTGCTCGGCCGAACCTGCTCGGAAAAGCAACATCGCGGTCGTCTGATCTGCGATGGGCTGGTCGGTCAATTCTTGATCCTCGGCATCCCTGTGCTGACCCGTCACGTCGCTTGAGACCTCATTGGCCAGGCCATTGGGATCGATGATCATGATGACGCTGCCATCACCCAAGATCGTATTGCCCGAGAACATTGTGATATCGCGCAGCCTGTTGGACATTGGCTTCACAACGATTTCTTCGGTGTCGAATACGCTGTCGACAACAATGCCAAACGACTGCTTGCCCACCTGGATGACAACGACAAACAGACTTTCGCCACGTGCCTTATGCTCTTCCGGATTTTCCGCGCTATCGNCTTGCTCAACTGATTGATCTTGCTCAATCGGTTCGGCCGCCTCTTCGGCCGGCTGCGGCGAGTTTTCGACCTTCAGCAGTTTGTTCAGGCTGATCAGCGGCAACAGCTTGTTTCGCAGGCGCAAAACTGGCGTGTCGCTTATCATTTCGATGCGATTGTCGGCATTGCTATGCGTGCGAACGAGCTCGACTACGCTGATCTGAGGTATTGCGTATCGTTGTCCGCCTGCCTCGACGATGAGTGCAGAGACAATTGCTAGAGTGAGCGGAATCTTGATGGTGAAGGTTGTGCCCTCACCCGCGATGGATTTTACATCAACGGTGCCGCCAATGAGCTCGATGTTGGTGCGAACGACGTCCATACCAACACCGCGACCCGACACATTGGTCACTTTTGCGGCCGTCGAGAATCCAGCGTTGAAAATGAATTTGTGGATTTGTTGCTCGGTCAACTTGTCGAGCTCATCCTGAGTGACCGCGCCATTTTCCAAGAGTTTTTTCTTAATGACCTCCGCATCCAAACCGCGGCCGTCGTCAGAAACCTCGATGATGATATGGCCACCTTCGTGGAATGCGGCCAAGCGCACCTTTCCCGATTCAGGTTTGCCCAGCTCAATTCGTTTTTCGGTAATTTCTAACCCATGGTCGGCCGAGTTGCGGACCATGTGCGTGAGCGGATCCTTGATAAGGTCGAGCACCTGTCGATCAAGCTCCGTTTCCGCACCCACCATTTCCAATTCGATCTTTTTATCAAGCTCCTTGGACAGGTCGCGAATGATGCGCGGCAGCTTCTGCCAAGCATTACCGATCGGCTGCATTCGGGTCTTCATGACCCCTTCCTGCAACTCAGCGGTCACGTTCGACAGACGCTGCAGCGGAACCTTGAATTCGCTATCGTTGAGCGCCCTCACCATTTCCAGCAACTGGTTGCGTGTCAGCACCAATTCACTGACCATCGTCATCAAATGCTCCAGTGTATCGACACTGACGCGAATGGACTGTTTGACGGACGATTCCTTAGGTGATGCGTTCGCCGCTTTCGTCGGATCCGCTTCAGGCTTAGCAGCGGCGGCGGGAGCCTCTTGAGCCACTTCAACTTTAGTCTGCGCCTCGTTCGCGGCGGCATCGGCATCGGCATCGCCCTCGGGGCCCGGCGCTTCCTGAAATGCCCTTTCAAGTTCATCAAGCGGTACTCTGCCTGGTGCGTGGTCGGTTTCCGGCTGAGGCTGGACTTCCTCCTCGACAACCGGCGCCGCCACGGTTTCGCCTGAAGCAATCTTTTCGAGCTGAGAAATTAAGTCGTCATCGGAGCCTTCGGGTTCGACCTGCGTCGATCCGAGCTCGTTCACCAGCTCTTTAATCCTGTCGATGGAATCCAGAATCAGTGAAACGCCATCGGGCGTAACCGGAGAACCGTCGCGATATTGTCCCATCAGCGTTTCTGCTGCGTGGGCAAGCGCTTCGAGACGGGTCAAGCCGAGAAAACCGCACGTCCCTTTGATCGTGTGGACCAGCCGGAAAATATTACCGAGGATATCGGCGTTGTTCGGCTCTTGCTCGAAGCGCACCAATTCGACGTCAATGACGTCGAGGCTCTCAGTCGTTTCTGTCAGAAATTCGCTTAAGATATCATCCATAACAGTCTTTCCAATCAAAGACGCGCACGGATGATTCGAACCACCCGACATTGTTTGGATGATATTGGCTAGAAAGGGTTTACGATTCGTTGAGGTTAACGCGGTTGTCGGCCCGCCGTCCGATGTCGCAGCGGCTAATCAATCGGTTTGGCTGCAAGGATCACTCGGCTATCGTTCATATCGGTTGTCAGCGACATGTTCGACGCAACGGCAAGCTGTCCCGTGTAATAGTGTTGAATGGAGTGGGCATCCAAATCCGCGCTGGTCTCGCCACTCAGCAAATCGGGGACGGCACTCGACAACATAACTTTTTCGCCTTCGCTGCGAACGTCGAACGCCATTGCATCGCCCTCTCCGTTGATCGCCACTGCCAACTTGCCGCCACGTGGCAATGCGGCCAAGCCGATGGTGACCATGTTGAGCAAAAGCTTCACTTTGTTTTTTGCAACAGTTGCCACCGGGCCCGACCATTCAAGTTGATGTTTTTCGGGATCGAGAATGCCCCGCGAAACGCTTTCGGCATCTCTCAAGTCTATCTCTGCACTCATAGACCCAGCAGCGCCGAACGCTAAGCGCGCGAACTGCAATTTTGCGGAGGCTTGCGCCGAACTCTGTTTGATTAAATCGAATGCGTGTTCACGCATTTCATCGTCGGTTTCCTCCGCCAGCACCTCAAGCCCATTGGCAATCGCTCCAACTGGGCTGATGACATCATGGCAAATGCGACTGGATATCAGCGCCGCAAATTCTAGGCTGGATAGTTTTTCATCCGATGACATGCAGATCTTCCTCGACTCGGGCTGTGCCCGGAGTTCATTGCAAATTTCGCAGCTGTTCCATCTGTTACACAAGCCCCCAACTGGTGCCAACAAATTGCGTGGCGCCGATCACTAACCGCTTGTTGTGGAAGTCTTTTTTGTGTAGCACGGCAGAGCAATACGCGTAAGGCAACCGTGCTATAGGCGATAAAGTGGCCGAATCACCGCTGCGGTTGCACGATGCGCCTACGCACCATGCGGGCAGAATGGGCGGCGAAGCAACGTGCTCTGTGTTGATAGCTTGGGATTGGCAAGTTCAAAATGAAAAACCTTACAGCTGCGCTCCTACCAGCCGTTCACCAAGCTGGCGCCATCATCATGAATCACTTTCACGCGGGCGTCGACGTCCAACAAAAAAGTGACGCCAGCCCGGTCACCGTGGCTGATATTGAGTCGGAGCGGGTGATCCTGAAAGCTTTGGCGGATATTGTACCCGATATCCCAGTCATCTCGGAGGAGGCTGCCTCCGGTGGTGTCAGTTATAGTGCAGCCGACGAGTTTTTCCTTGTCGACCCCCTGGACGGCACTAAGGAATTCATCAACAAAAATAGTGATTTCACGGTCAACATTGGTCTGATTCAGGATGGCAAACCCGTGTTTGGCCTGATCTATGCTCCAGCTCACGCTCAGTTTTTTGCCACGCTATCACCAGACGAAGTCGTAAGCGCGCACCTCGATTTTTCGAGCGCTGCCCCGACATTCGATGAGCTAGCAATTCAGAAAATCCATACCCGCGCGCCGATCGACAATTCGTTGACGGCCGTGATCAGCAGGTCGCATCTGGACTCTGCAACCGAGCGTTTCCTTGCCGACCATGATATTTCGGAAACCCGCGCGGCCGGATCGTCGCTTAAGTTTTGTCTGCTGGCGCAGGGTGAGGCAGACGTCTATCCACGTTTGGCCCCAACAATGGAATGGGACACGGCGGCTGGGGATGCGATTTTGCGAGCTGCCGGCGGCATCGTCATGGATGAAGGTCATACGCCGCTTCGCTATGGCAAGCGAGAGTCCGACTATCGCAATCCATCCTTTATCGCTTGGGGGCGCGCGCCCAACGCTTAGCTGCGCGTGTGCCGCATACGGGCGCTGGTGGCGCTTGGCGTCAGTCACTGCTCTCAATGTAGCCCGGAAGCGTCTGGCCGAGCATGGGCCAGGATTGCTTTGCCCGTGCCGTCGTGTTGGCCGCGTCCAGCAACCACAGCCGCCTATTTACGGAGGAGTGGAAGAGATAAAGCTTTTTGTCTCTGATCGCCCAGATGGACGGGTGTCCGCGCGTGGACCGGCCGCTGGCGATGGCGTAAGCGTCGTAACCGGAGAACTGCGGCGCATAGACATCGGGATTGCGGACGAAGGCGTCGCGATTTCCAGAATTGACGAACCGCCAAATGGAGCCGTGCCACTTTGCTTCGTGTTCACCGCGGCCGCGCTCCGGCTTCGACAGGGTAAAATATGCGACGGGATCGTAGCCGCCGATCGCCATTCCCGTCGCTGAATCGGACCACGGCGTAGGCGAAGCCGCCGCCGCGAAAGACAGCCAAAATGTCGCCGCTATCAGACACCAAAGGAGCCGTGGCGCGGCATATGCGTTATCGAAAATCTGTTGAATCATGGCGCAGGCAACCTTCATCACTGTCGACCAGTTTGAGCGCTAATTGTTAAAATTATTCCGTTGCTCATGCCGGTTGCGGAACGATCTGTAGACTCCCTTCGGCCACAGTTTCATGAAACTTTCTGCGGCGCGGCGAATCGTTTTTTTGAAGAAAAACATTTTGCCCGCCCGTCCGATTGTCGCCCAGATCCATCCTGTGAGAGGAAAGCTAAAATGGCACGAACTTTGATCGCGGGATTTTTGAGAATCTCCCTTTGTTCGATTGTCGCGATTTATGCCGGATTTTTCACACCGGCTGTCGCCCAGAATGATGGGCGGCCATCGGAATACGGCGCACAAGAACCTCAACCCTTAAGACCGCCGCCCAACGAGCAAGACGGCGATACGTTTTCAATCGATGAAATCACCGGTGCCGGCCATCGATTTTTTGGCAGCATTTCGAAAGGCCTCGCCAAAGTTATCGAGCACACTTTTTCGCGCGCGGGCAGGCCGAACGGTTATATTTTGGGCGAGGAGGCGGGCGGCGCTTTTGTTGCTGGCCTGCGCTACGGAGAAGGCACGCTTTACACAAAGGATGCCGGCCGCCACAAGGTTTATTGGCAAGGGCCCTCGATTGGCTACGATTTCGGCGCNGAGGGCTCGAAAACAATGATTNTGGTCTACAATTTGCGCGANCCGAACGAGATTTATCAAACCTTCGGAGGCGTCGACGGCTCTGCATATTTCATCGGCGGAGTGGGCGTTACGTTCCAAACGCGCGATCATCTGACGCTGGCTCCGATTCGTTCCGGCGTGGGTCTTCGGTTGGGCGCGAATGTCGGCTATTTGAAATACACGCGAAAACCAACCTGGAATCCCTTCTAGCCGTCTAAATCTGCTAGGTTAGAATGAGAGTAAGGGGTTGCGCATTCGATCACGTTTGGACGTATCAGCGATCGCCAGAGTGAGATCAATTTTCGAGCTCAAATTTGTTGTCGTGGTAAAGCTAAGGGAAGCCTGAGGCATGCTTGAGTCCCTGATGTTTGCGGCCTTGGGATTTCTTAGCGCCGCTGTACTTTCCGTGTTGCTTGCCCCGCCCTTGTGGCGCCGCGCGGTACGGTTGACGACGCGCCGCATCGAAGCGACCATGCCGATGAGCGTGGCAGATATCCAAGCAGACAAGGATGAACTGAGGGCTGAATTTGCAATTAGCCTGCGCAAACTTGAGCTGTCGCTTGAAAAATCCAAAGACCAGGCCGCCCGACATCTGGTCGAGCGCAATCGCAATCAAGTGATGGCGCGCCAGCTTCAAGAAGAGCTCGACACTCTAAAAGGCGAGCTTTCGGCGCGCTCCAGCCAGACGGCTGTTTTGCAGCAAAACGTGTCCGGCCGCATACCTCAGCTCGAGGCGCAAAACGAGGCGGCGCGCGCTGCCATCGAGGCGCGTGAAGCTGAGCTCAATCGTCTCAAGGAAATAATTGCGAACCAGTCCGATACGCTGACCAAAGCAAAGCAGGAGCTGGAATCTCAACAGCGTGCAGAAGCCGACCGGGCCAAGTCCATGGGTCAAGAAGTGGACGCGTTACAAGAGGAAAACGAGCGGCTTGTTGACCAGATGACAAATCTGCGCGCTCACCTTACTTCCGCAGATTCTGCGGCGCTCGAGGCATTGCAGCTGGAAAAACAGCACATCGAAAGTGAACTTGAATCGCTCAAGGTTGAGGGCGCAGAGCTCGACCAGACGCAGCCGACACCGGCAATGGGCGAGGCAGAGACGGTCGCCGAGCTAAAGGCAGAGAACAATCGTCTTACCGAAAATCTCACTCGGCTGAATGAGCAATTAAGCACTTCCGTCCGCGTTTCCGAGGACGAGGTGGCCGCCTTGAAAAGCGAGATTGGCAAGCTCGCCGACCAGATAATGGACAATGCTACCGATCGACCCGGTTCGTCGAGGCCCGAGCCATCAAAGCGCTCCCGCAGTTCGGAACCTTCAGCAAAACCCGCGCGTGCCAAGACGACGCGAAAAAAACCGGCACGCGCCAAGTCAGCTGCACGAGGGTCTTCCAAGAGCAGCAAGGCTGGATCGACGACGGCGAAATCCGGCAAGGGCTCTCGCCCTAGTTTGACGCAACGGCTGCGGGAAATGGCTGACAGTCAAGCCGATTGATATCGACAGGCCGCGTCCGGCGGTTTGTCCTCTCCCACCATTATCGCCGATCTGAAAAGCACATCTCATCATCGGGCATGATGATGCATACTAAGGATTGGAAATCAGGCGTGCGGATGCTTCAATGTCACCACGTCGCGCGTTCGATGGGCTTTGGGTTGCCTCGCCCTTTCAAAGACTGGTTGTGAAAATGCGTAGAGATCTCGTTTTGCTGGTTCTGTTTTCGGCGCTCACCTTCGTCGCCGCAAAGGCGCAAGAGGGCCCTATTGTCGCTTCGTCATCATTTGATATCGCCCGCATTTCCGAAGGCGTGCTGTTTCAAGGCCATCTCAGCTTGGATAGCGGGGAACACAAGGAATCGCTTTTGGCCATTGGGGCCTGTGCCATCGCAAGGGGAAAATATGTCCCCAGTCCCAGAGCCGAGAACGCAATTCTGAGCGCCGGCGAACAGTCAAGACACGTGTTCGGCGATGATGGGAACGAGAGCGCCGGCATAATCAGCAAACTTATTGATCTGGAAGATAAGAAGTCGGGCGATGCCTATTGCCTCATCCAACGGCGCGTGGAGACGGGATGCGTCTTTGGAACATGCGTGACTGCAAAGCAATTTGACGTTTATTTGTCGAGCTACGACAAGAGCGCGAGGCGGCTTGGTTCGGGCACCGACATCTGCGGTGGCAGCGTGTTTCGCGGAATAGGCGAGTGTATGCCGACGATAAGCGGCGGCGGCAGCACGGTTTCCGGACTTGCACTGTGTGTCGAAACACAAGCCGATCTCAAGGCGGGCGGCAAACAACCGGCATCGCTGGTGTTTGCTCATGGCATCGTGCCGAGAAAGGTCGCGGCAGAAGCCGCCAGTGCCGCATCGCGTCAAGACATCAGCTGCGCGGCCCGCGGATTCACAGGCGAGTCAGGGCCGCAAGGAGCGCCGGTGGCGGTGTCGACGGGATCGGTGGCAGGCCCGGAAGCCGGGCAAGCGCCGACGCAAGCCAGACGTTCGCGATGGCGGTTGCGTTTGCCGCGGCTACCCAAACAGCCAAAACGTTCCATATCGGACGAATTCACCGATTGATAGCCGCTTAAAGGCGCGCCAAGGGCAATTGCCGCGCCTATTTCGGCGTCAGCGTAAAGCCCAAGCTCGTTTTGATCGTGCCTCCTCCGGCATCGGTCCAGGTCGCACACTTTTCGGGCTCGCCCTGCCACTTGCTGCAAAACTCGTTTCCCTTGACCTGCCAGCTGCCGGTCCGCTTGGTGCCGATCCTCATAGTGAGGGAGGCCGTACCATCGGCGCCGAACTCCATGACGCCATTGTATTCCCCGGCAAAGTCGTAGGATTTTCCAGACACGGCGGCCGTGATCTGTTCGCCTGTCATTGCGGTCTGGGCAGAGGCACTGGATGCAAATAGCGATGCGACCAACGCACCGAATAAGACATTTCTCAAAGGATCATTCATTAAGCGGCTCCTGAGATTCCGATCGAAACACAGCAATAGGTCAGCACAAGGTGTAGGCGCCAATTGTGGACATGACAGGGCCCGTGTGCTGCAGCCCGGCTCAACCGCACGCGCAGATCCTGCCGCTTGCTATGCGTCTTGTCGCAAAATTTAAGTGAAATAACTGGTCCATCGAAAAGCAATGGTACCCCCAAGGGGAGTCGAACCCCTGTTTCCGGCGTGAGAGGCCGGCGTCCTAGGCCACTAGACGATGGGGGCATCAGGGCAAGCTGGACGGCCAAAGCTATAGCTTGGGGCCATCAACGGGATCAAGCCTATTCGCGTTTGAGCCGCACCCGAGACAGCACCTGGCCCGTTTCAATTCCGACAATCACGATTTCAGACGTATTTGGTCCTTCTATATGAATGGCCAATCGGTCGCCATCGATCGCCAGGTTGGTGACCTTCGAGTCTGATTGGATGGACAAGCCGAACTCCGGGCTGACGGCAACCGCCGGTTTGGTCGCCGCGCTTCCACTGGCATACATCGACTGATACACAATTGTCGCCACGACCAACACGAAGCCGCCGATCAGCATCAGTCCCATGGCAATGACCACGATCTTCAACAAACGAACTTGACGTGCGTTGAAGACCGTACCTGGAATGGTCTCGAGGGACTCGTCGCTATCCGTACTCATGGAATTCCTCAAGTGATTCCGCCCCAACCTATGGAACAACACAGATTCAAGGTAAGCGAAGATGACGCGGGCGAACGCTTTGACCGGTGTTTTGCCAAGCGGCTTCCCGATATCAGCCGTTCGCGAATTAAAACCCTCATCAAAGAAGGCCATGCCCGATACAACGGCGAAACGTTAGATGAGCCGAATCGCAGGGTCAAACCTGGTGATTCCATGGAGATCACGATTCCTGCCCCGGAGCCTGCGGTTCCTCGGCCGGAACACATTCCGCTCGATATCGTTTTTGAAGACGATCAGCTTCTGGTCATCAATAAACCCGTCGGCATGGTGGTGCATCCCGCCGCCGGCAATTGGCGTGGAACGCTGGTGAACGCGCTCATTGCCCATTGCGGAGAAAGCCTGTCGGGCATTGGCGGTGTGCGGCGGCCGGGTATCGTTCACCGGCTCGACAAACTGACCAGCGGGCTGATGGTCGTCGCCAAGACCGATTTGGCGCACAGATCATTGTCGCGTGCATTCGCCGATCATGGCCGAACCGGCAAGCTGGAGCGCCGCTATCACGCCCTGGCATGGGGCGCACCCGAGCGACCGCGCGGAACCATCCGCACGAACATCGGCCGCAAATCGGAGCAGAGGCAAAAGATGGCAGTGGTCTCAGACGGCGGAAAAGAGGCCATTACGCATTATCGGGTTCTGAAATCCTTTGGCGGTAGAGACGAAATCGCTGCGCGCGGAAGCGACGCTCTGGCCTCATTGGTCGAGTGTCGTCTCGAGACTGGCCGAACCCATCAAATCAGGGTCCATATGGCCCACATCGGGCACCCCCTAATAGGCGATCCCGTCTACGGCAGTGGTTTCAAGAGTAAGATGGAGATTTTATCGGAAGAGGCGCGTCATGCGGTATTACAGCTTAATCGCCAAGCACTTCATGCATCAATTCTTGGATTTTTTCATCCTGTATCGAAGGAATCATTGCTGTTTGAAAGCGAGATGCCAGCCGATATGAAAGATATAGTTGACTGCTTTGATGTTTCACAAAATTTAACTTGATTATCAGAGAGGTGTTTTCGCCTCGATCGAATACCTATATAATCTGTGCGCCGGGGCTTGGGGGGCTGCGCATATAATTATACCCGCCTTGGAGAAACCAGCCATATGGCCGCTAAAAGCTTACCTACTGTTGCAGGGCCCGGAGGCCTGTCTCGATACCTTGAGGAAATCCGGCAGTTTCCGATGCTGGAGCCCCAGGAAGAATACATGCTCGCCAAACGATGGCGTGAGCACGATGACAGGGACGCCGCCCATGAATTGGTCACGTCGCATCTGCGGCTGGTGGCCCGTATTGCTATGGGTTATCGGGGCTATGGATTGCCAATCGGCGAAGTTGTATCGGAGGGCAATGTCGGCTTGATGCAGGCCGTAAAGCGCTTCGACCCGGAAAAAGGTTTTCGCCTGGCAACCTATGCCATGTGGTGGATCCGCGCCTCGATCCAGGAGTATATCCTGCGGTCGTGGAGCCTCGTCAAAATGGGGACCACGGCAAGCCAAAAAAAGCTGTTTTTCAATCTCCGCAAGATCAAAGGCCAGCTGAAGGCGCTGGAAGAAGGCGACCTCAGGCCGGATCAAGTCAAAAAGATTTCAACTCGTCTGGGCGTACCCGAGGACGACGTTGTCTCGATGAACCGTCGCCTCGCGGGCGACAGTTCACTGAATTCGCCCGTGCGCAGCGATTCAGAAAGCGGCGAATGGCAGGACTGGCTGGTCGACGACACGATCGACCAGGAAACAGCCTTGGGAGAATCCCAGGAGTTGGAGCGCCGCCGCGGCTTATTGGCCAACGCCATGAAAGACTTGAATGATCGGGAGAAACGAATCTTCAAGGCACGGCGCCTATCTGAAGAGCCGCTGACCTTGGAGGAACTGTCTGGCGAGTTCGGTGTCAGTCGTGAGCGTATCCGACAGATCGAAGTGCGCGCGTTCGACAAAGTTCAAAAGGCGGTTCAAAAAGCTGCTGCCGCCTCCGCCGAGGCCCAGGCTGCGCAGTGAGCGTCTTGCAGCCTCAAGAGTAATCGGCTTGGTCAGCGCTGATCGCCCGGCGAACCAGCGTTAGCGAATATTGAGATCGACGAAGGGTGCGCGCACGCGAACGCCACTGCCGACTTGCACGTCGACGAAGGGCGCTTGTACGCGAACGTTTTTGGGTCCGTTCCGCCCTCTGCACTCACCGATCGGGTCCACATCCGCAATGTTGCCGGCAGGATCGAACTCAATCTGAAAATGCGTGCTGCCCTTGCAGGCAAATGCCTGCGGTCCCGGGTAATGGCCCTCATCAATCTGTATGTGGTGATACCCTCGATCATGCAGCTTGCGAGCCAGCCGGTCGGGGTCATTGGGGTCCCCTGCCCCGGCATTCGCGCCTTGCGCCGTCCCCAAGCAAAGCGCGCTGCCAATCAACAATGAGAACACCAAATAACGCATGCCTTGCTCCTTCAGATCAAATCCTGCAACGAATTCACTCAACAGCATTTACGCCATCGCCCGGCAGACCCGGCGGTTGCTGTCCTGATGGGGTTTCAAACAACACTATTCCATCAGTCCGCTCATGCCAATCGAACGAAAAAATGCACAAACGGACCGGCGCGCCCGCTCGTTGGCTAAAGCTCATCATTTGCTTTCCGAGTGGAGGCGGCATCCACATAAATGTCGCTGCCCAATTCCTGAAATTTCTTTGACATCTCGTCCATGCCCGCCTGCTTGTCGTTCAAGCGGGCCGCATAGTCACGCACCTGTTTGGTGATCTCCATAGAGCAGAATTTTGGTCCACACATGGAGCAGAAGTGGGCCACCTTATGGGCCTCTTTCGGCATTGTTTCGTCGTGATAGGCCCGTGCTGTTTCTGGATCGAGGGAGAGGTTGAATTGGTCTTCCCAGCGAAAATCGAAACGCGCGCGTGAAAGAGCATCATCGCGCATTTGAGCTGCTGGATGCCCTTTGGCAAGGTCTGCCGCATGGGCGGCAATTTTGTAGGTGATGACACCCTGCTTGACGTCGTCGCGGTTTGGCAGACCCAGATGCTCCTTCGGGGTCACGTAACACAGCATGGCCGTGCCGAACCAACCGATCATCGCCGCGCCGATGCCGGAGGTTATATGATCGTAGGCCGGCGCTATATCGGTGACGAGGGGCCCCAGAGTGTAAAACGGTGCTTCGCCACACGCTTTGAGCTGCTTCTCCATGTTGACCTTGATTTTGTGCATTGGCACATGGCCCGGTCCCTCGACCATCACCTGACACCCTTTGTCCCAGGCGACTTTCGTCAACTCGCCCAAGGTTTCCAGCTCGGCGAATTGTGCAGCGTCGTTGGCGTCGGCGATCGAGCCCGGGCGCAATCCGTCACCCAGCGAGAACGACACGTCGTAGCTGCGGCAAATGTCGCAGATTTCGTCGAAATGTGTGTAGAGGAAACTTTCCTTGTGATGGGCCAGGCACCACTTTGCCATGATCGAACCACCCCGCGAGACGATGCCCGTGACGCGGCTCGCGGTTAAGTGGATAAAGCCAAGCCGTACGCCTGCGTGAATGGTGAAGTAGTCCACGCCCTGCTCGCATTGCTCGATCAGTGTATCGCGATAGATTTCCCATGTGAGTTTGACCGGATCGCCATCGCATTTCTCGAGCGCCTGATAGATCGGCACCGTGCCTATCGGCACCGGGCTGTTGCGTAAAATCCATTCCCGCGTCGTGTGAATGTTTCGTCCGGTGGAGAGATCCATGACGGTGTCGGCGCCCCAGCGGATTGCCCAAACCATCTTTTCGATTTCATCCTCAATGGACGATGTCACGGCAGAGTTGCCGATATTGGCGTTGATCTTCACCAGGAAATTGCGCCCGATAATCATCGGTTCGGATTCTGGGTGATTTATGTTTGCCGGAATGATGGCGCGCCCTCGCGCCACTTCGTCGCGTACAAATTCCGGCGTGATGAACTCCGGGACGTCCGCGTCAAAATTTTCGCCGTCCAAAAGTTTTGATGCCGCATCCTCGAGCGCCCGCGTTCTGCCCAAATTCTCGCGGTGAGCGACGAAGGCCATTTCCTTGGTGATGATGCCGGCTCGTGCGAACTCGAGCTGTGTGAGGGGACCGCTGCCCGCTCTTTTCATCGGCTGATGGGCTTGAGCGAACTCCTTGGCGCGCTTGCTTTCGGCGACGTTGCCGTCGTCTTCGGGGCGAATTTCGCGCCCTTCATAACCTTCTACTCCGCCGCGCTCACGTGCCCAGGGCTCGCGCAACCTTGGCAGTCCACGCTCAACATCGATGTCGGCGCCGGCATCCGTATAGGGACCCGACGTGTCGTAGACTCTGAAACTGTCTTCTCCGGCCCCCTCGCTCAACGAAATTTCGCGAAACGGAACGCGCACGTCGTCGTGGCCGGGCGGGCTCGAATGGACTTTAGCTCCCGCTGAGAATGGACCAGTCGTTACGCGCGTTCCATTGAGACTTTGATCGTGATGGTTCATTGATAGAGGCCGCCTTTATCGATCCCTTTTTCAAGGGTGTTACGCTCCAAATCCGAAATAAGACAGAACCGCGCCCACTGCGATCCAAATCACGCCAGCCGCCCGCATGACGCCTGGGCTGTCGATAAACTTCGATCCGACCTTGGCTACCAAATTTGGATATGTCATGCGGATAATTCCGCCAAAAACAGCCAGCCAGCCGAAGGTCGTGATAATGAGTGTCCAATCCCCCGCCCATTTATTGTGGGCGATGACTACTGCGAGGCCGGCAACGAGAATGAGCACCCCCGACAAATAAATCAAAGCCTCGCTTTTGAGGAAATCCTTGGCCATGTCGCGAAAGCCCGACGTGTTCAGCAACATTCCTGCGCCCGCAACGAATACGGGGAGCCCTAACAGCTTTGCGATCAGTATGGATGTCTCCATTGGAAAGCGCTCCTTGTCCTCCCGCATGCGCGGCTTACACCGCGCCTCGATCTTTGCGACACCCATTATACAGCCTGTCTGCCGACCCGGCATCAAACCGTGAGCGAAGGAAGAATGGGTTCCGCTCCCTACGCCGGCATGACCCGGATCAGGTTCTAAGGGTGGTTGCACGGACCATAGTGCAATCTCAGCCGACTGCCGCCGGCCCCCCTTCGGAATTGAATAACACTCATGTGGTGCCGATGAGCACAAGGAGCAAGGCGCGGCCGCTATGCTCCGCCGCAATCGCGCCCTCAGCGCCTGCTAATCACATAATACACTTGGCAGGAATTTGTTGGCCTGTCATGGTTTTGCGGATTTGATCGGCCTCACGTAACTGATGAGAGTGTAATGAGTAATTCTTTCACCGGCCTCAAAGTCGCGGTTATAGCGATTCTGATCCCCACGATCGCAAGCGCTGGCGGTTATGGAGCCCGCGAGCCCGACGATGGCGGCGAGCGATACGGCTGCTACGCATCATTTTTCAAATATCGCGACGGCAATGGTCCCGAGTTGACGCGTTTCGGGCCTGAGCAGATTTACGATTTGGATGATCTGCATTACCGACATGGAGAAGATTTGGACGGTGATGTGCTATCGGTGGCCACTGGTCCCGGCACATGGATCGAGCTTTTCGACCACAAGGGATTCAAAGTTTCCCTGTACAGGATCGGACCCAACAGCGCCGTAAACTTGCGCTCCAAAATCGTCGACAGTTATCGGATTACCTGTCATCCGCCACGATACTGGTAGGCGCGGGGGCAGCAGCTGATCTCGCAGATCGCTGCACATATGAACTCGAGGGCGGTCTCAGCTCTTGGTTGGGCAAACCGCCTAGTCGATCGAACGAGTGCCGCTTAGCCGCAAATCCGCGCACCCGATGTACAAACGGCCGGCGAGATAACGCCCTCCCAGCAAATTGTATAGGCCGTCCTGGATTGCAGATCCGGTTTCAGATAGAGCGTCCCCGAAACCTTTGACCGCCAGTACGGATTGGGCGGCGCCTTGGCCGGCGCTGTCGACATTTTTTTCCAGCCTTGTTTTTTCTTGAACTGGACAATGTAGTCGCGGAGTGCCTCGAGCGAGCGCGTAACGGCCTGTGACTTTGTGAAACCATCCGCAGTTCCCGAAACCAGAGTACAGCTGCGCGCCTCGCTGGGCTGCGCGTTCAGCATCTGCAAGCCTGTCGCCAAAACTGCTACCGCTACGATACGTACAATCCACTTCATCCCAGTCGTTCCCTCATCACGTGCGTCGTTGTTCACAGATATCAATCATGCATCGCGCTCAGTCTGTTGCCTAGACCCCAAAGCTCATCGACGAAGCCGGACTGCGGGATGCAAAACCAAATTGAACGCCTCAATACCCAACTAGGAGACGGCTGCCGCTTTTGCCTTCCCATCGGCGAACCGCTCGCTGGCGCTTGCTCCAAATTTCTTGAGAAGGCGCTTGATGTAGCTTCTATAGCGGTAATGCTGGATCTCAAATTTGTGCCAGCCCGTATCGCGATAAGCGATGCCATGGCCCACATCTGGGACAGCCGTGGCTTTTAGTCTGTCGAACCATTTTGCCGTGTCTGGATCACGTTCCATGGCCACGATGTATGAAGCGATAAGTTTTGCTTGATAGTCGGCAAGCTGCCACACGCCGCCCTCGGCCGGCTCCATGAGGCCCGCCACAAACAGGTTGTCGTAATCGCGATGAAACGCATGGAGAAACAGCTTGGACCGCCCGTCCGGCTCCAGAATCGTGGTTTCATCGATAAACGGAAAGCGGACATGAAACCCCGTTGCGCAAACGATAAGATCTGCTTCCTCTTTGCTGCCGTCTTCAAACACCACATGCGTTCCCTCAAGTCGCGCAATTGCGGGCTTGGGAACGATGCGGCCGTGAGCGATATGGTCAAGATAGGTTGAGGCGGCCGTGGGATGGGCTTCGAACAGCTTGTGATCGGGGTCGGGCAAACCGTAATTCTCGTGGGATCCGAATAAGATCTTGAGCCCCTTCGTGTATACCCAACGAAGGAAACGTCGTGGCAGCGGCCAGCGGCTGGTTAAATCGACGAACACGTCCGTGGGCTTGCCGAAAATCAGTTTTGGAAAAAAGAAGTAACTGCGCCGCATGCTGTGTATGGCGCTCTTGGAATCGGTCGCCGCATCACATGCAATATCGGTTCCGGAATTGCCGGCGCCGACGACAACAACGCGCTTGTCCTTCAGCTGATCTCGGCGTTTGACGGCGTGCGAATGCAGCAGCTCTCCGCTAAAGTTTCCCGGGTAATCGGGAATCTTCGGGTCCCAGTGATGGCCGTTGGCAACCACCAGGCCGTCATATTTTCGCGGCTTGGTTTCACCCGACAGCTTCACGCGCCATTTGCCGTCCACTCTCTCGGCGCGCTCGACCTCCGAATTGAANGTGATGTGGTCAGCAACGCCGAACGTATTGGCGTAGGCATCGATATACTCATACGCTTGCTGGCTGCTGAGATATTGGGGATAGTTCTCAGGCATGGGGAAATCCGAGTACCTGGAGAGCTTTTTCGATGAATTGAGATAGGTGCTCTCGTAGACAAGATTTGGGCTATCGGGATTCCAAATGCCTCCCACACCGCTTAATTGCTCAAAGCAGTCGAACGGTATGCCGCGCTGCTTGAAAGTCTTGGCAATGGCTAGGCCGGATGCACCCGCACCTATAATGCAATACCGCTTGCTGGATTTCAGTTCTGACATCGGATAATTCGACCACAAATTTGCTACTCTGCAACACCCAAATCACCACAGAGCCGTTTGAGCGGTTGCGATCATTATCACGGATTTCCACTCACGACAGCCGCTCTGCAACAATGCGCCAGCCTCTATTCCAGAGCCCGTTCGCCCATTACTTTTTTGATATGGTACGCCGCACTTTACCAATGAGTCAGGTCAATTAGCGCCAATAATAAGACCTGTATGCTGCGTCGATATCGTCATCACTCAAGAGATACCGCCATATGGACGTACTAACCGACGCCGTCGTCACCAATTGGGATGGCACGTGGACCTATCGGCCCGCCGCGATCGCCAAGCCCAAAAGTGCCGAGGACATCGTTGAAGTCCTGACGAACGCCGATCGATTTCCATCGCCCGTTCGGCCTGCTGGCTGCAGGCATTCCACTGCTCGGATGAATGGAGACGACGGCGGCACGATCATCGATATGACGGGCATGGACGCGATCCTCGAAATTACGCCCGAGAGCGCTACGGTCCAGGCAGGCGTGGAACATATCGACCTCTCGAGGGAGTTGAGGCGCCGAGGCCTACAGCTTCACATCACAACGGAAATCGGCAACACGACGTTGGCCGCCATGGCCTGTTCGGCAAGCAAGGATGCATCATTTCCCGGCGAATACGGGCAGATCAGCTCGTATGTCATTGGCGTAAAGCTCGTCACGCCAAAGGGCGAGATTCGCGAACTGACGGTAAAAGACAACCCGGACGAGATGCGCCTGTTGCGTTCAAGCTATGGCCTTGCGGGCATCGTGTACGAGGTGACAATCAGATGCATGCCAACCCAAGCCATAGCAGTACACCACGTCGAACATAGCCTGGAAGAGTTCAAATCGAAGGTGCCCGTGTATGACCGTGAGGGTTACTCGGTCATGTACTACCTTTTCCCCTACGCGCGTCGGATCGTCGTGGAATTGCGGCATCTTAATCCCGGCGCCAAGCCCAAAGCGCGTCGGATCTGGTCTTACCGCAATCGCTTTTGGCGGAAATACGGACCGGCACTGGCGCTCCTCATCAAACGGTTGGCGAAGACTCCGGCTCTTCGCGACGCGCTGCTCGACTTCAACGACTTATTGCTGCGCAAAGGGGCCGTATGGTTCCTGCGCAGCTCCCGCACATGGCCGCACGCCCAAACGATCAATTATCCCCGCGTGCCAGGGCCGAAGAAATACATCTTCAGCATGTGGGCATTCGAAGAGCGTAACTATTTCGATATCCTCGAACGCTATTTCGATTTTTGCGAAGACCATCGGCGCAAGACCGGCTTTCGGACTGACATTCCCCATGTGGGCTACCGCATCACGCAAGACACAAGCTCCCTGCTTTCCTATTCCCAAGACGGGATGACCATGAGCATCGATCCCGCCTCCACGGGAGGTCCGGAATGGGAGGAGTTCCTGCACGCGTATAATGAGTTCTGCTCGAAGGAGGGCGGCAAGCCTCTGTTCAACCAAACGCCGTTCTTGACGCCCCAGCAGGCGCGGCAAGCCTTCGGATCCCGCCTTGATGAACTCAACGCCTATCGTCAGAAATGGGATCCTGAAGAGCGTCTTCTCGACAGCCATTTCAGGGCCATGCTCAACACCAAATAGGGCTGCGCCGGGTCTTGGAAAATGCCCTTAGCGGCCGGCAAAGGCGGTGCGTAAAATCCAGAACATTGCCTTTTTCGGCAGCACCCTGATCGCCTTGAAGAAGATCGCAACGCGGCCCGGAAATGCGACCTCGAAGCCAGATTTTTCCAATCCCTCGACGATGCGCCGGGCGGCCTTTGTCGGCTTCATGATGAAGTATTTTGGCCTGTCATAGCTGGCGTTAAGCGCCGTATCGACGAACCCCGGATTGATCAGTGTAACCGCAACGCCTTTGGGCGCCAGGTCCAGTTCCAAACTTTCAGCCAAGTTGATCATATAGGCCTTGCTGGCGCCGTAGCTTCCGCTCTCGGGCAACCCCGTATAGCCAAATAGCGATCCCATAATCGCAAGATGTCCGCTCCGGCGCGCCAACATGCTTGGTAGNGTGGCAGCGATCGTATTGACCACACCGTCGATATTGACGGCGTTGGTTCGATGGATGTCCTTCAAGTCCATCTTTGTGACATCGAATGGCGCGTAGATACCGGCGCCTGGAATCACCAGATCAATCGGCCCCAATTGCTGCTCTATCGCTTGTGCAACGTTTTCCAGTGCTTTCGCGTCGGTGACATCGGCGGGGAATGCCGATATAGCACTGTTCTGCTTTGCCAGCTCGGCGAGCTTGTCTTTCGAGCGAGCGGTTGCAGCCACTTTCACGCCGCGCTTGGCCAACAGGAGCGCAATTTCTCGCCCTATGCCACCCGTAGCGCCTGTGATCCAGCAGACTTTCCAGTCAGAGTTTTTTGACAAGGCACACTTCCTTTGTCCGGTCTCAGGGCATTTTCGACTAGGGCGAGCTTGCGGAGCGTTGCCATTGCCCCAAACTGCTCGTTAGTCCTCGAATGGGTCGTGAACCAGGATGGTATCTTCGCGTTCGGGGCTGGTCGATAGCATGGCCACCGGCGTTTCTATCAACTCTTCAACGCGCTTGACGTATTTTACGCATTGGGCTGGCAAATCTACCCAGGTGCGCGCACCGGCTGTCGACTGCGACCATCCTTCGAGGCTCTCGTAAATTGGCTCGACGCCGGCCTGCGCGGATTCGGAAGCGGGCAGGTGATCGATCTCTTCGCCGCCGAGCCGATAGCCGATACAGACCTTGAGTTCTTCGAAACCATCCAGCACGTCGAGCTTGGTTAGCGCTATGCCGTTGATGCCCGAGACTTTGACCGTTTGACGCACAAGGGCAGCGTCGAACCATCCGCAGCGGCGGGGTCGTCCGGTCACGGTCCCAAATTCGTTGCCGCGCTCACCAAGCAGTTTCCCCACATCATCAAATAGTTCGGTCGGAAACGGTCCTTCGCCGACTCTGGTCGTATAGGCCTTGGTTATTCCAAGCACATAGTCGATGGCGCCGGGTCCAATTCCGCTGCCAATGGCCGCTTGACCAGCCACAGTGTTCGATGAGGTGACAAATGGATAAGTGCCGTGATCGATATCGAGCAACGCGCCTTGTGCGCCTTCGAACAAGATGCGCTTGCCTTGCCGGCGCAATTGGTCCAGCAGCGGCCAAACCGTTTCGATATAGGGCAAAATGCTGGGGGCGATGTCTATGAGCTGTTGCTGGAGCTCGTCGGCGTCGAATTCGGGCTCTCCCATTCCGCGGCGAAGAGCATTGTGATGGGAAAGAATTCTCTCGATTTTGCCTTTGAGTTCATCTGGATTTTGCAAGTCCATCACGCGGATCGATCGGCGTCCAACTTTGTCTTCGTACGCTGGACCGATTCCGCGTTTGGTCGTTCCAATGCGATTATCGCCGGCGGCGGCCTCACGCAATGCATCGAGTTCGCGATGAATGGGCAAGATCAGCGCGGCATTTTCCGCAACCCTAAGGTTGTCGCGCGAGATCGGGATGTTCTGACCTTCAAGGGCCTTGATTTCCTGCGCCAGCGCCCACGGGTCGACCACAACGCCATTTCCGATTACCGCAAGTTTGTTAGGCCGTACGACACCCGATGGCAGTAGCGAGAGTTTGAATACCTCTCCATCGATGACCAAGGTGTGACCCGCGTTGTGGCCTCCCTGAAAACGCACGACGACATCGGCCCGTTCGGACAGCCAATCGACAATTTTGCCCTTGCCCTCGTCGCCCCATTGAGAGCCAACCACCACGACATTGGCCATGCGTTTCTCCAGCTAAGACCATCTTCCGCAAACAAACAGGCCCCGGAACGTTCCGGGGCCTGCTCATTTATAGCGCGCACATTCAGCCGACGCGAGCGCCTTCACTCAAGTTTGAGGACAATCACAATCTCGAGGATCGCTAAAGGCGGACTAACAGTGCGAATCACACCATCATTCACTTGGACTCATAGCCGCCGGGTCATATGACAATCAGTGCTCGGGACCGCGATGGCGAAGTGAGACTGACAAGCCAATGGCATCATCCGTATCGAACGAAAATTGCGACTGGCCGCGGGTTGTGGCCCACGCGGACATGGATGCCTTTTATGCCGCAATAGAACAGCTCGACGATCCCTCGCTTCGTGGCCGGCCCGTGCTGGTGGGAGGGCGCAGTCATCGCGGCGTCGTAATGACCGCAAGCTATGAGGCAAGACCATTTGGCGTTGGCAGCGCGATGGCGATGGCCAAGGCGAAGCGCATGTGTCCCGAGGCAGTGGTCGTCCCGCCGCGCTTTGAGCGCTATCGGCAGGTATCGGAGATCATCATGGGCGTGTTTTCTGATTTCTCACCAGATGTAGAGGCTCTGAGTTTGGATGAAGCCTTTCTCGATATGACTGGGGCCGAGGGCATTTTTGGCGATCCCGAGACGATCGGACATCGTATCAAGGACGCCGTATACGAGGCGACCGACGGACTAACGGCGTCGATCGGACTTTCGGGCACGAAGTACGTGGCTAAGGTCGCCAGCGCTCATCGCAAACCCGATGGCCTGACCCTGGTCGCGCCCAAGTCGGCCAAAGCATGGCTGGCGCCGTTGCCGGTTGAGCGGTTATGGGGTGCCGGGCCAAAGACGCAAGCGCGCCTGCACCAGATCGGCTTGAATACCATCGGCGACGTGGCGCGCGCCGATCCCGATTTTCTATTTGAAAAACTCGGCAATGCCGGACTTCATTTTTTATCGCTATCGCGGGCCGAAGACCGGCGCAAAGTGAACCGGCGGAGAATTCCCAAAAGCATTGGGTGCGAACGCACTCTTAGCGAAGATGTCTGCGCCGCCTCCGATATCGAACCGCATTTGCGGACATCGGCGGACCGCATTGCCAGCCGCTTGAAAAAGAAGAAGCTTGTCGCTTCAGGAATCAAGTTGAAGCTGAAGACATCGGGATTCGAGCTGCTATCGCGTCAACGCTTGCTCGTCCAGCCAACAGATGTGGGTAATGTTATTTATAATGTCGGAGCGGAGCTGCTGCGGAGCTTCAATCACTCAGGTCCGTTTCGATTAATCGGAATGGCGGCTTATGACCTCGTGCCTTCGGCCGCTCCCGTGCAAATGGATCTGTTCGGCCGGAATATGAAACACCGGCGTCTGGAAGCGGCGATCGATCGCCTGAACGGGCGGTATACGCCTGGCACCGTGCGGCGTGCAAAAGATATTGCGGAACGACGGGGCGACCGTCTTGGCGCTACTCTCGATTTTTTGGACGACGAGTAATGCCAAGCAATTTGTCTGGCTGAAATTCGACTAGAAACGCAACTTCTGCGCCTGAACGACATGGGGCAAGGCGCGCACGCTCTCAAGCACCTCGTCTGTTATTGGTTCGTCCACTTCGATCAGCGCGATCGCGTCGCCGCCAGGTGTCTCGCGGCCGAGGGCGAATGTCGCGACATTGACTTTGTTTTGTCCAAACACCGTTCCGATCGCGCCGATAAAGCCGGGTTGATCCGAATTCGTCGTGTAGAGCATATAGGAGCCCAGTTCGGCTTCCATATTGATCCCTTTGACCTGAATGACGCGCGGCTTGCCGTCGGAGAACACCGTTCCGGCAACAGACCTATTCTGACGCTCTGTTTTCAGAGTGAGCCTGATATAGGTTTCGTAGGCGCCCTCCTGGCCGCGCGTGACTTCCTCGATCGCGATACCTCTCTCCTTGGCAAGCGACGTCGCACTGACCATGTTGGCGTCCTGCAACATCGGCCGCAACACGCCTGCCAGCACCGCCGACGTCAGTGCACGGGTATTCATTTCAGCAATGTCGCCTGCATATTCGATGCGCACGGCCTTCAGGCCGGATTCAGTCAACTGACCGGCAAATGAGCCCAGCTGTTCGGCGAGCTTCACGAAAGGCTTGATTTTGGGGGCCTCCTCGGCGCTGATCGATGGGAAGTTCACCGCATTGGAAATGGCGCCGGTCAACAAATAATCTGACATCTGTTCGGCAACCTGTTCGGCCACGTTCTCTTGGGCCTCTGTCGTGGCTGCGCCGAGATGCGGCGTGCAAATCACGCTTGGCACACCGAAGAGTACGTTGCTCTCGGCCGGCTCCTGTTCAAACACATCAAGTGCGGCGCCAGCGACCTGTCCAGACTCAAGAGCTTTTTTGAGATCGGTCTCGACAATCAGACCACCCCTGGCGCAATTGATAATGCGCACGCCTTCTTTCATCTTTTTCATCGATTTGGAATCGATGATGCCGCGTGTCTTATCGGTCAGTGGCGTGTGCAGCGATATGAAATCCGCGCGGCGAAACAGCTCGTCCAATTCGACCTTTTCAACACCCAAATCTGCGGCGCGCTCATGCGATAAAAATGGGTCGAAAGCAATAACCCGCATTTTCAGTCCCATTGCTCGGTCGGCGACAATTGAACCGATATTCCCACAGCCGATGATGCCCAAGGATTTGCCGGCCACCTCGACGCCCATGAATTTGGACTTTTCCCATTTGCCTGCTTGGGTAGAGGCGTCGGCGGCGGCAATATGGCGCGCCAGCGCCATCATCATCGTGATCGCATGTTCGGCGGTGGTGATGGAATTGCCGAGCGGGGTGTTCATCACGATCACGCCGCACGATGTAGCGGCGGCTATATCGATATTGTCGACACCAATCCCGGCGCGCCCGACGACTTTGAGATTGTCGGCTGATTGGAAGATTTTTTCGGTAACTTTCGTCGCCGAGCGTACTGCCAATCCCTCGTAATTGCCGATGACCTCGGCCAGTTCCTCTTTGTCGAGACCGACCTTGATGTCGAACTCAATTCCCCGTTCGGCGAATTTCTTTTCGGCGAGCGGACTCATCTTGTCCGAGATCAAAACCTTGGGTGCCATTGGATGGATCCTTTTCTTTAAGCAGCCGCTGCGAGATCACTACGTGTTTTCGCAAAAGCCCAATCCAGCCAGGGCAGCAATGCCTCGATGTGAGCTGATTCGATTGTCGCGCCTGCCCAAATCCGTAACCCGGGAGGGGCATCGCGATAGGAGCCTATGTCGAACGCCACGTTTTCGGCATCGAGCAGGGCAGTCATTTTCTTGACGAACGCCAATTGGTCTCCAGCTTCGAGCGAGGTCACCGCTGGATCAATAAATTTGAGGCAAACGGATGTGTTGGATCTGGTCTCGGGCCGCACTGCAAGGAAGTCGACCCACGGTGTTTGCTCGACCCATTTTGTTATGACGGCAGCATTGGCGTTGGATCTGGCCATCAACGCTTTTGCGCCACCCAAATCTGCTGCCCACGACAGCGCATCGAGATAATCTTCAACACAAAGCATCGACGGCGTGTTGATCGTGGCGCCCTCGAAGATGCCGGCGATCAGAGAGCCCTTCTTGGTGAGGCGAAAAATTTTTGGCATCGGCCATGGCGGTTCATAGCTCTCCAACCTCTCGACGGCGCGCGGCGAGAGGATCAGCATGCCGTGCTGGGCTTCGCCGCCCATCACCTTCTGCCAGGAGAAGGTAACGACATCGAGCTTCGGCCAATCGAGATCTTGCGCGAAAACAGCTGACGTCGCATCGCAAATGGTAAGGCCGCCTCTTTGATCGGCGATCCAATCGCCGTCGGGAACGCGAACTCCAGAAGTCGTGCCGTTCCATGTGAAAATGACGTCGCGATCGAAATCGACCTGAGACAAGTCTGGCAATTCCCCGTAATCGGATTCGATCACGCGCGCGTCGTCAATTTTCAACTGAGAAGCAACGTCGCTGGCCCACCCCTTTCCAAAACTCTCCCAAACCAACACGTCCACGCCCCGGGCGCCGATCAACGACCATATCGCCATCTCCATGGCGCCCGTATCGGATGCCGGGACAATGCCGATCAGATAATCCTTGGGAACTCCCAGCAGATCGCGCGTCAGCTCAATGGCTTGCTTGAGCTTTGCCTTTGCCGGCGGCGCGCGATGCGACCGACCGAGCATGGCGTCCCGCAAATTGATGAGAGAATAGCCAGGCCGTTTGGAGCAGGGGCCAGATGAAAAATGTGGATTGGCAGGCCGCTTGGCAGGCCGAACTGGATCAGTCATGTGAGTCTACCCTTACAGATAGGCGCCCCTCGTTGGGGAGGGGTGTCCCGCGGAGCGCTATAGAGGGTGCGCCGATCTGAGTCAACGAGAGCTTTGGGTTGTCGCCGTCGGTCAAAAAAAGAAAGGCGGGCAAAGCCCGCCTTAAAGTTTTGGGGTGTAGTTGGTGGTGAGTTTTGGTTATTGGAGCTCAATAAAGCTCATATCTAAGACCGATGCGAAATTGGTGCGCTTGGATGTCGTTGATCTTCAGGTCTGGCCATACGCCGTCTGTCGAGTGATCTGTCGAGGCCTCGCCCATGTAGAGATAGCGATAGCCGGCATCCAACAGAAATCCCTCATGAAACGTCCAGCTGACGCCTGCCATGAGGCCCGCGGCGAAATCGAAATTGTTGCTTGAGCCAGGGGTCTCGGTGCCGTGCGGCGGACAGGGGCAGGCAAAGGTGATCTCGCGTTTTTCGGTTTCATGGTGCGCGAAGCCGATGCCGCCGCCGATATACGGCGTGATGTGCTCGCGCGGCAGAATGTCATAGTAGAGGTTGGCTAGTCCGACCAAGCTGGCGATGCTCACATCGTGGGTCGAATCCGTCGCCGCCTGAACGCCGCGGAAGGTCGTGTCTGTGTTGTAGTCGAGCGTCAGGTCTCCGCGAACGTGTTCGCCGAAATAGTAGCCGACGCCGCCACCGCCTCCCCATGTGTCAGGCATATCCTCTTGGTGATAATCGCTGATGCCATCGGATGCGCTTGGCTCTTCGAAAAATGTGAGGCTGAAATCGCCACGAAAATACCATTCCACGACCTCGGGAATGGGCGCTGGCGCCGGAACGGCCGTCGGGCCAAATACGTCGCCGCCTTTGTAGACGGGATATGCCGGTGGCGCGGGCGGGCTGGGATATTGCAAACCGCCGGCGTTCGCGCTCATGGCTGGAATAACCATTGCGACCAGTGCGGTAAGCGTGAAGCGACGAATTGATCCCATAGGAAGCCCCTGTTTTCACCCGCTGGATCAAGGCCAACTCAGATGGTTGCCGAACCCTTAAGGTT
>JGI24023J19991_10000188_pt1 | contig 45612 bp, 58 predicted proteins | sample Cruoilmetagenom1_FD_19991 | JGI IMG/M metagenome (IMG submission 19991)
CATTAAAACCTTGACTATCCGAAGAACATCCACAAACAAATGGTTTGCTTGTTTTTCTTGTGATATTGAACCCCAACTTTTACCTGCCACTAATGGTGTGGTTGGGATTGATGTTGGTCTGTCTTCTTTTGCTACATTTTCTACTGGTGATAAAATTATGAATCCCCGCTTTTTCAAAACAGAGAGTAAAGCACTTGCGAAAGCACATCGTAAGCTTTCTAAGCAAGAAAAAGGGACTATAGAAAGGAAAAAAGCAAAGAAAGTTGTTGCTCATGTTTACGAAAGAATTGCTAATAAACGCCAAGACTTTATACACAAACTTTCTCGTAAACTTGTAAAAGAAAATCAAGTCATTGCTTTTGAGAAACTTAACATCAAAGGAATGCTGTCTAATCATAATAAGGTATTTGGACATAAACTTAATAGAAGCATTAGTGATGCTGCGTGGAATCAATTTATGCAATTCACATCTTACAAAGCGGAAGAAGCTGGTAAGCATGTGGTTTTTGTAAATCCACGCAACACAAGTAAAATGTGTTCTCGTTGTGGTTTGCTTGTTGAAAAAACCTTGCTTGATCGTGTACATCATTGTTCCTGTGGATTGACTTTAGATAGGGACGAAAATTCTGCTATCAATATTTTGAGTCTTGGGCTAAAGACTTTGGGGTTTACCCCTAAAAGCTGTCTGCTTTAGCTGACAGAGTAGTCACGTTTAACTTTCTCTTGACAAACAAAATCATACCTGCTATATTATAAGTGTTAACTACCTTTTTGGTAGCATCTCCTCAGCTTTGCTGTGGAGACAAAATTTAATGACACGCCGAATAAGCTGTCATGTTTACCTGTAACGCAGATTTGTTAAGTTATTTTATAACTTACGAAGTGCTATTACCAGGTTGCGCTTGACATCCGTCAGGCAATTTTAACAACAATATTTAGTGGACACTATAGTAGTGTCTACACATATAGTTTTGCTTTTTTCTAAAGCAAACTCATAGAATTAAATCAAAAAATAAAAAATGTAATATTATATTTTTGAATTTCGTTATATGATATAACGATGTTTATTTAATTAAAGCTTTTCTGCAGGACGCTGTGGTTAGGTTGTAACAACAAAAAAAAATAGACAGGACGCTGTCACAAAAGGGGTAATTACCCCACAGGAGGACATATGAAATTAAAACATCAAGAAGAAGACATCAACTTTGAAATGGCAAAATATTTAGTTGATGAACACCTTAATGTGAATGCTACCGACAAAGAAGGTGGAACCGCATTAAAATTTGCAGCAATATTAGGAAACATGGATATGGCAAAATATTTAGTAGAAAGTCGTGGGGCTGATCTCAATATCGTAGATGAGTATGGAGAATCAGCTTTAATCGAAGCAGCTTTTGCTGGTCACTTCAAAATGGTTGTTTATTTGGTTGAGCATGGCGCCGATGTGAACATCATTGATGAAGGAGGTTATAATGCCTTATCATGTGCTGAAAGGATGGGACACATAGACATCGTTGAATATTTGTATTGAACCTCCTTCCAGAAAGAAGAATATACTTGCACAGGACGCTTTAGCAAGGTAAAATAACAAAAGATAGAGGACGCTTTATTGCAAAAGGGGAAATATCCCCAAAAGGAGGAACATATGGAAAACGAACAACAATTTGCAAGGGACATTGCAACAACGATCCAACAACAATTAATGGTTGGACATGGAAAAATTAGGGTTATGTCTTGGGGCCAACATGCCTTACAAGCTGTAACTCAAAAGGATTTAGAGTCACTAGGAATCACAAACGGCCTAGGAGGTTTAAAGTTTAAAGTTAAAGGTCATCATCATAAGGGCCATGTTTTGGTGGTTTTAAACGGAGTAGACTTATATGATGTTTATATTTGTTCTATTCAGAAAGGAGAAATGATTATCAAAGAAACAGAAGTTGATTTATATTGTGACCAAATAGGTTACTATATAGATGAAAAGGTTGAAAAAATAAAAGAGTATAGTTTCTAGTAAGAAATCAAAAAAAAAGCAACACCCCCCTTCACAGGACGCTGGTAGGGGAAAAAATAGATGAGGGACGCCCATCAAAAAAGGGGTAATAACCCCAAAGGAGGCCATTTATGGCACAAGTAAATGTAGTAGCATTATCAGGAAGGCTCGTTAAGGAGCCTGTAGTAAGAAGTTTCACAAAGAAAGATGGTTCAGAAGGATTTTTATCTGCTTTCACTCTTGCGAGTGGAAAAGATAAGAATGTTATCTTTATGGATGTAACCATCTTTACAAAAGTGGGGAACTTTTTAGTAAAAGGTCAGGAGGTCACTGTCTCAGGTAAACTGATACAGGACAAATATACTTCCGAGGCTGGAAAAGAAGTCGTTACGACCAAGATTGTTGGCGACGACTTAATGTTCGGAAATCGACCTGGCGGGTCTAATCTAACGAAAGAAGCACCAAAAGAAGTTGAAGAAGACATAGATATTCCTTTCTAGGAGTATCTATATTTTGACTTTACTAGGCGTGGCGTTAATTCGCTGCGCTTGGTAATTTTCTTGAAACAAAAAACTAACGAGCTAACGAAGAAGGAGGGCCACATATGGCTGTAAAAATTAAAGGCTGGAATAACAGCGAGAAAATGTATGAAACAGTTGCGGAAAGGGTTAGGAAGTTTAGAGATGCTTGTCCCATAAGTGAGGGATGGCGGCTGATTACTTCCGTAACTTGTGACGGTGACAGAGTTGTCGGCGTTGCTTCGGTCTTGGACCCTAACGGGAATGAGGTTGCAACGGGGCACGCCGAGGAGATTAGAGGAAGCACCTTTGTCAACAAAACTTCTGCTGTGGAAAATTGCGAAACATCAGCAATCGGCAGGGTTTTGATGGCAGCTGGATTCGGAGGTGGAGAGTTTTGTTCTGCTGATGAACTTTTGCTTGCGTTAAAGAAGCAAGCAGAAGTAGGTAAGGTTGTTTCTAATACAACAAAGACAGGTGAGCCTAAGACAAAAGCAGGGGTAATTACCCCGCAGAGCGATCCTGTAGCAAAAACAAAGAGTGAACCCTTGCCTGAAATACCTGAGATGTCAAGCAGGTATATTGTAAAGTTGAGAGAAAAACTCTTGGAAATGGGTGCGAATTTGCAAGAAACGGAAACGGAAGTTTTTGTGGAAGGCAAAGAAGTCAAAGGTGAAAGTCGTGAGCCGTTAATTATTGGTTTAAAGAAAAACGGTTTTCACTGGAATGGAAAAAATTGGATAAGGGCAAAATAGCCTTAGGCTAGAGTCCTTTATCCTTAAAGCAAAACCTTTTCACAGGACGCTGTGGAAAGGTAGGAAATAACTAACAGACAAAGGACGCTTTGTCTAAAAACTAAAAATAAAAAAAAAGGAGATTAAGGTATGGGAGCGTATTACAATGCAGGAATAGAAAATAAGGATGGAAATAAAAGAAGGTTTTGTACTTGGGATATGGACCAAGGAGCAAAGCTCATGGAGTATAGTTATATAGGAAATAATTATGTAGCTATGGTTATGGAAGAATTACTGGATAGTCCAAAAAAACTTTCTTGGATATGCGACTACTCAGAAGATGATTATTATAATTGGGATGTATTCCCGAGACACAAAAAGGTAGCTGTTGAAACTGAGTTACAAGTGTTGCCTGATAGTAATTATTATATATTTAATCACACAAAAAAGGTGATGATAAATATTTCAGAACTAACTACTTCGGATGGATGGGATATTCACCCACTGCCTCTTCTATGTAATTCTGAAAAAGAGGCTGCTGGAGGTGGAGATTTTTATCCTGAAGATAGTCGTCGAGGAACTTGGCTAGGAGATTTGATAGAAGTTTCCTTTGACAAGAAAAAATACGACTACAAAGATGTAACTGAGGACTGTGTCTTTGTAGAAGAATAAGGCCAGGCAGTTCAGCAAAACTTTATATGGGACGCTGTGTAAAGCAGGTTATAAACATCTAATAGACAAAGGACGCTTTGTCTAAAAACTAAAAATAAAAAAAAAGGAGATTAAGGTATGGGAGCGTATTACAATGCAGCGACAGAAGATAAGGATGGAAATTTAAAGAGATTCGACCCTTGGACAGGTGGTGGAGTAAAGCTTATGGAACATAGCTATATTGGGAATGACTATGTTGGAAAAATAATGGAGGAGCTCTTGGATAGTCCAAAAGAGCTTTCATGGATATGTGATTACTCCGAAGACGGCTATTATAACTGGGAGGTTTTTCCCGAATATAAGGAGCCGTCTACGGAAAAGATAATAGTAAACAGTGAATACTATATCTATAATCACACTAAAAAAGTGATGATAGATATTTTCCAATTAGTCACTGAGGATGGCTGGGATATTCATCCCTTGCCTATTCTATGTAACTCTGAACAAGAATCAGCTGGTGGTGGTGATTTTCATCAAGAAGATAGTCGCCGAGGTACTTGGTTGGGTGACGAAATAGAAGTCTCTTTTGATAAGAAAAAATATGACTACAAAGACGTAAGCACAGATTGTATCTTTGTAGAACAAGAAGGTTTATCTTGCTTAGGTTTTGAATCAAGATAGAAGAACTTTTACAGGAGTATATGAACAAATAAAATAAAAAAGGAGAGCAATATGGGAAAGACAAAAGAAGATATTTGTCTCTACATGGAAAAGGAGGTTCTAAGAACATATAAAAGATGGCCTTCTTGTGATAAACTTTCAAGCAAAGGAAACGTTCTTGACTGGATATGGAATCATTATAAACACAAAGTAGAACGTCAAGATTTGAGATTCATAAAAAAAGACGCTTTCGAATTGCAGGCGCAAATAATGCAAAAACTAAATCTGATTATAAAAAAGGAGATAGAATCTGCTCCTTTTGAGTTTAAGCGGTTGTTTGGAGAAGTAGAAAACCTTATGTTTTATGAACTTAGGGTTTTAGCTTTAATCGACAACTCTTACTCACAAGGGATGCTTGCCTTTGAACCATTCATGGGACAGGCTGACAACTTACAGGCAACATATGAGCAAGTGTTCATTCACTCTTGTCAAGAAATAGCGGGATTACCTAAGACTGATTTTGAGCTTTGGGATTATATTCAGAAACAAGAAGGAGATTGGGGCGAAACCAATGAGTTTATAGATTATTGTTGGTGGGTTTTCAAAGGAATTGTAATTGATAAGCAAAGGTTAGGTGGTGTCTACACAAAAGACATTTAACGTCGCTTAACTGATTTTAGCTTATTTAACAAAAAAAAATAAAAAAAAGAGGTGGAAATATGGAATCAATATCAGGGCTAATAGAAAGATTAATGCCAGAGGTTAATGCTAAAAGTAGTGTTGAGCTAGGGGATAGGAGCCAATATGTAGGGTCATCCGATGTGGTTGGTTGTCCTAGACGAAAAGTTTATGAAAAATTATATCCCACGGAGTATGATACTCAAACTTTATTAAGGTTTGAGAGAGGTCATATGACCGAAGATATTCTAGAACCTGTTCTTAAAAAAGCAGGGATAGAATATAAAAGGCAAGTAGAGATAATTAGACCTGATGAGCCAATGTTTCAGGCTCATGTGGATTACTTGCTAAAAGATGCAAAAGGATATCATGTCTTGGAGGTTAAATCTAGTACATATATTCCTACAGAACCATATGAGTCATGGGAGGCACAACTGCAATGGCAATTAAATGCATTGCATGAACAATATCCCAAAATTACATCTGCCACAGGCTCAGTTTTAGCCATGGACTTGGGTAGAGGTGCTCATCATGAGTATGATAGCGTTGAGGCTGACAAAGAATCGTTAGTCCCATTGCTGGAAAATGCTTATGAAATAAAAAAAGGGTTAGAGACAGGAGATTATCAGAGTTTGAATTGTGTTACTGATAACTTTTGCGACTCTTGTCCTGTAAGAAAAAGTTGTCCGATCATGGTAAAACATGCGGATGGTTATCTTGATATAGAGGATAAAGATCTTGAATCGCTTGTTAATAAATTGCAAGAGATAAAAGGTCTTGTCAAAGAAAGTCGTGGAATTGAAGAGGAGATCAAGCAGTCTTTACCCCATAACAAGATAAAGTTAGGAAGATATCTTGTGTCTTTGTCTAAGCGGACAAGACAGTCTCTTCAGTCGAAGGAACTCAAGGAGAAGTTGCCACAGATCTATGAGGAGTTTACAAAATCCTCAGAATACAATACATTACAAATAAAAAAAGAGGTGTAACTATGGAATATAGAACTAGAGACCAATGGAGTGAAATATAAGAAAATGCAATGAATGGAAACTGGACAGACGCAGCTAGAGGTTGTGTTGAGTTTGGTTTTTATGCAGCGGATATGATTAAGGCCTTTGCTCTTGATGAATGCCCAATAATTAGTGAAATGGACATTGTGTTGCTGGCAGAAATGGCACAAAAAATAAGAGATAAAAACTAATAACAAGGAGGATACAAATGGAAAAGATACTGTTTACAGATGTAATATCTGGACTCAATTACCAAGGTTTAAGAGTCAAGAGTGGGAATAAAGTGAATAAATTTAAACTGATCAATGAACAGGGCGAGTTAGTATGTATAGCTCATTCGGTTGACGAGTTGGTCGATATGGCTGACGTTGCAAATTACTTTCTTTCCAAAGAAAACAGTTTAGGAGGAAATTATGGACCAAGTTCAGAAATTTCTTGAAAAGGAGGAAATAAGGGAAAAACTAAAAGAGAATTCTCTACGGGTGGATTTTTTTACATATCAAATCACCTGTAGAGAAGGAAGGGTCCAGGTGCTAGATGATAATGTTGATAGTTTTGCAGCTTCAACAACATTTTGTGCCGGATGTTCTTTCAGTAAAAATAGAAGCTTAAAGCGATGTTTTGGAGTTATTACAAGCCAAGACTTTGTGAATTATTTGGAAACAGGTGTTGATCCTGTGGGCATAACTACAAGCTAAAGCAAGCTAGACAATAAAACAAAAAACAGGTATGGCAGGATTGCTGTACCTGTAGAGGGGGATATCATGTTAAGGACTACATTATCAAATAGAGTTAACACTTTAAACAAAGTAGTTGATGTGTTTGATAGTAATAACCAAAAGAAATACAATATAAACGGGATAAGAGACGGCAACAAAGCAATATTCTATCTCAAGGAAGACCTTCAGAAATTGGAATCTAAAAGTGGAAAAAATCTGTATGATGTCTTGGGGACAAATTATCAGTTGATAGTTCTCAATTCTGGCGAACATGGGATAGTGGAAAAGTCCATATTTTCTAACTTAATGATTTAAAAGGAGGAGCACATGAAAAATTTTATAGCAAGAAATTTGCTGGAAAATGAAATAGCAGAAGATATTTTTGCTGATTACGAGAAGAATCCATTTAAGATGTGTTTTTCTTGTGACCAAGAAGTTAGGGATCACGCTGAAAGTGAGTATTGTTTAAAGCTAGCAAAACTTAACCTCAGCGAAAAAGAAGATGACAAAGAGCTTTATTATATTGATGACTTTATAGATAAAATCTCAGACATAATCAGGCGGGAAAAGGAATGTGAAATGGCAAAAGACAAAGAGGTTTTTGCAAAGATTTTTGATCATTGCCTTGAAACCAAAAATTACGAGGGTAATTTTTGTGTTAATGATAATGTTGGCATTTATGTTAGCTTTGTTAACGCTTGTCGTGAAAAAGCTGGGTTTATGGTAGATGCTGTAAATTCATATAACATAGAAGCCAATAAACGGAGAGACTGGGTACATCAAGATTCTATCGAGTCTCTTTGTTGGTGGGCATATGAGTCAATTATGATTGCCAACCATGATGTTTAATTGTAAAAACAAGAAAGGAGGCATAAGATGAAAACAAAAAAATTGATTCTATTTGATTTAGACAATACTTTGATCTGCCATAGAAACAGGATACAACATCTTATTAGCGGGTCCAAGAATTTCGATATTTATCATAAAGAAACAATAAATTCATTGCCTTTGCCAGCGGTGGATTTATATGTTGAAGAAATGAGAAAAGGGAGAACAGTTTACGTTCTTTCAGGCAAGAATCAAAGGTATCTTGATATTGTTAACTCATGGTTTTTAAAACATGATTTACCTCTTCCTCATAAAAGCTTTATGAGAGGAGACAAAGATTTCAGGAAATCTTTAATTTTTAAAAGTGAGGTTGTTTTTAATGAGATAGGAACAGAAAATATAGACTATCTTGTTGATGATGACAAGAACATAATCAAAGGTCTTGGCGGATTTATAATTGTTAAGGATGCAAACAGAATAAATAAAAAAGGAGGATCAAGGAAATGAATAAAATCAATTGGAATGTTAGGCATGAGGAGATTGATTTTTCATGTCCTTTTTGTGCTCGGACAGGACGAAGAAGTTGGGATAAATTAACCCCTGGTGAAAAAGAAGGAGTAAGAGAGTCATATGATGAATATACAGGAGATATAGACTGGGGCACGTTTTTTGAAGAAGATTTAGAAAAACAAGAAGGACAAAAAGTCGGCATCAAAGACTATTACAATAACTGGATCGATGATTTTGACTTTTATTGTGAAAAATGCGATGATGGACATATCGAACCGAGTGGCGATTACGCATATCCTTTGGAATGTGCCGAGTTGACCAATGAAAACAAAAAGATTGCACTGAATTGTGGACTATTCATGTTTGAAGACAATAAGGGCGTCTACATGAGCTTACACCGTAAAGGTACGAATCTTTTTCCAAACATATTAAAAGCATACAAACGATTAGAGGGAAAGATCCCTCTTGAATATGTTTTGGAATGGGAACAAAATCATCAAGCAAATTTGAGCGAGGAAGATCGTTGCTTAAAGGGAAAAACAGACAAAACAAGGAGGTAAGACATGAACATTTTGGGAGAAAAATTTATAGAAACAATATCCAGACTAAATTTCCTTGAAGGTGTGTTCGCAGAAAGAGTTGCTGCTTTTGCTAGTTCCCCTGTTATGGGTAATGACCTGACAGATGAGGAGCTAGAGGGGGTATGTACTCTTTTGAACAAGAACACAAACAAAATAAGTATTTGGGGTGAAGAATACTTAGTTTTAACAAAAGAAGAATCTATCTCTAAATGTCGGGAATATATCTTTAATTCATTAAAAGACATTAGTCCCGAAGTTTTATCTTATTTTTTAGGGATAGGTTCAGACGTTGTTTCGTTAATCCAAGAAACAGTGGATGGAAATGAGTCAATAATGAAAAAGTTTTTAGAAAAAGGCAACCTTGACAATTTTGTAGAAACAACAATTAATACCTATGGTAGGGGTTATTTTGTTGCGACACATAACAAGGTTGAAGAAATACAGGAAATAAATAATAGGAAATATTTTATCTACCAAATAAAATAGATATAAAAACAAGGAGGTAACACAATGAAAAAAATATTATTAGGAATTTTGTTTTGTGCATTAAGTATCACAGGGTACGCACAAAGAGAATACGTCTATTTGGATGGCAACATAATAGACATGATAGAGGATCCATATTGGACAGAGGATCTCGACTTTGAATGGGAACCGCCTGTTGTTCCTGATTGGAATGATCCTAATTTTTGGGCAAATAGTCTTGAAGAATCTCTAAAAGAAGAGGAAGATTGGAACTCTGTTGGAATAGGAGAATATATTTATAAATGGGAGGACCCAGATTTAGATATAGACTCCATAACATATACTAAAGTAGGTATATTGATTGACAACTTAGATTTTTCATTTGAAGTTGTTGATGAATGGATAGAAGAAGATATTTGCTGGCAAAATGACCACTCAAGAAAATATAGCGTCTATGAAGGACACAAAGGAGAGATTGCGTCTATAGTTTGTGAGGACATTCAGGCGGGGGGATTGGAGATAAACGCTTCCTTTTTGTTATATGAAGACCCTGAAAATATTCAAATAACGGAAGATTATCCTGAATGGCTATCTCACCCGACAAAAGAACGTTCAATAAACATAAGAAGAGAAGGAACTGTTGCTAGTGGAGCAGGATATTATGTGAGGTACATTATAACAATAGCCTACTTCAGCCATGCTCAACTTGTCCCAATAAAACTATTAGATAAAGTTTATTTGCACATGCTAGATTCTATTATGCTGGAATACAAATAGACTAATAAAAAAGCTAAACTTCTGGAATATACAAGAGACAAGGGAAATTCTAATATTAAGTAAAAAAGAAGAGTTTCCCTCATTCTGAGACATTGATTATATTTCTTGATAAACTGGATACACAAAAAAGCAAAAAGGAGAAGCAATTATGAATAAACAAGAGGTAATAAAAGAAAACATAAGATGTGCTGGATATACACCTGGTCGTTCTGTTAAAGGAAAAGGATTAGAAGTCTTTTCTTTGCCGATGCGGGTGGTTGGTGGATATATTGATAGCGAAAAAACTGGACTGAAAGATAAAAAACGACTTCTTGCTGAAATGGAAAAGCATAAGAGGAAAAACCTATTTGTAAGAGAAATTGGAATAGGAGAGAAGAATTATAATTTTGAAGGAAATTATACAGAGTCCCTTCAAAAGTTTCCTCTGAAAAAGTTACAAAAGAATAAGCTGAAAGGAGTAAAATATATATATATTGACTCCATTCCAGAAATAAAGGCATATGTGAATGTGTCGAAATACAACACAGACATGGGGTCTCAGCAAGAGATGATTGTAGATTTAATCTCAAAAGCTGAAGGGAAAAAAGTTATAGGAGATTTTCAAGAGTCATCATACGATAAGGGAGACTGGGTGATTGCGTTTGACAACTCATTTGAACAAAATGGTGTTTGTCACCAATATAATGGAGATTACACTCTCTATCATGGGACAACATTATGTTTAGCTCCAAGTGAACTTAAAAGTATTAGTATAAGTTACCTGATAAGTAGAACATGTTGGAATATGTTGGCATTGTATCAATATATCGCTTGACAAACAAAGCATAAGAACTATATTAATGACATGGAAACATTAAATAATAAAAGAGCTTGCGAATGATAAGAAAGTCAACAATAAATCTTAAATTTGCCAACATTGGTAAACTTAACAAGCTTAAGATAATTGCTAAGGAATATCAAAGAGTTGCCAATATTTTTATAGACAAACTCTGGGTTCAACAGCAATTCTCAGGTAGCTTTGTTAAAGATACAACTGTTGATAGCTGGCTGTCAGCACGGTTAAAACAAGCAGCTGCAAAGCAAGCCTTAGCTATTGTTAAATCTCAACGTAAGAAAAAGAAAAAACAAAAGCCTACACTAAACAAACTGACAATGGAGCTTGACTCAAGATTTGTTAAAGTTGAGCAGAATGTCAATCACTTTGATATATGGATCAGGTTGTCTTCAATCGGAGATAAAGTCGCTATCAACCTACCATCCCAAAAACATTTACACTTTAATAAGTTTTTACAAGACGGTTGGATAATCAAAAAGTCAATTAGATTACGTGTTAACGAAAGTGGATATTTTGTTGACGTGTTTTTTGAGAAAGAAGTTCCAAAACTCAGAACTACTGGCAAACAAAAAGCAATAGATATAGGCTATAAGAAACTTATCGTAAGTTCAGATGGTGAGTTTATTGGTGATTACAATATCTATGAGAAGGTAGCTCGTAAAAAACAGGGGAGCAAAGCTTTCAAGCGTGCTTTGATAGAAAGAAATGAATTAGTTAATACTTCTTGTAAAACGCTGGATTTAGCTAACGTAAAAGAACTTTTTGCTGAGGACTTAAAGAATGTTAAGCATAAGTCCAAAGGCAAAATACGCAAGAAATTTAATAACAAACTACAACGGTGGAGTTATCGGGATGTTCTTGAAAAGCTCACCATGTTGTGTGAAGAGAAAGGAATATCTTTTAAGAAGATACCTCCTCAATATACTTCGCAACGTTGTAATAAATGTGGAGAGATACATAAGAAAAGTAGGAAAGGTGAGCTTTTTAAGTGTGTCTCTTGTAACTTTGAGAGTGATGCTGATTATAATGCCTCGCTTAATTTGTTATTCATGGGACGATATGGTGTCCATGCCTTACAACCAATTCTATGAAATAATATAGGAAAGGTAACTATCATTTTTTACTTAGTGAACTCTTTGAAACAAGCGCAAAGAAATTTTATAAAATGGCTATTAAACAAATAGCTAAACGAAAAGCAGAAAAGATAGAGTACAACCAGCTTATACAAAAAGCCAAAAAAGTGTTTGTCGGTGTTAACGATAGCACTGAAAGTGGTAACTGTAGGTCAGGGACACAATCTTTTTGCCGTGAACATGGCATTGATTTACAGAAAGTTGGGGGAATAAGAGGTGATAAGCTGCTTGAATTGTCTTGTGATCAATTCACAAAACGAGCAGTAATTCACAAAATAAAAAATAAGTAAAAAGGAGTAATAAAAAACCAGCTGGGTAAGCAAGAACATCTGCTTGCTCGGCCTTGTGGGTAGGAAATAAAAAAGACAAAAACAAACAGGAGAGACAGCTATGGATAAACAAGAAATGACAAGAGAAAACATAAAAAACGCTGGGTATACACCTGGACGTTCTGTCAAAGGAAAAGGCACAGAGGTTTTTTCTCGATCTGCATATATCTATCATGGATATATGGACAGCGAAAGCACTAGCTTGGAAGATAAAAGCCGAAAACGGCTTTTTCATGCTATAAAAAGATATGGAAAAGACAATCTGTTTATAAAAGAAATAACGATTAACACTGGAAATGGTGAAAAATCATTTGATTTTAAAGGAAAATATATAAAATCATTAGAGATGTTTCCAGTCAAAAAATTGCTAGACAGCAATCTGGAGGGTGTTAGCTTTATAAGTGTTTACACCTTACCAGAATTTAAGACATATGTAAAAATGTCAAAATATGATTCAAGTCTTGAGTCTCAACAAGATATGATTAAAGACTTAATTTGGAATGCGGAGGGAAAGGAAGTTATTGGTGAGTTTTTAGAATCATCATACGATGAGCTAGATTGCACCATCGAATTTTCCAACACAGTCAATAGGAGTCATCCAGGATGGATATACAACGGGGATTATACTCTTTTCCATGGACCTGTCGTTTGCTTAGATAGTAACGAGGTTGAACAGATAGATGGAAGGATGGATGCTTATAATGATAGGGTTTTAGATGACTTTTGGAATTTCACGATGGATGGAGATCCTTTTGATTATATTGATCCAGAAGAAAAAGTTTCTGTTTATGCCCGAAAATGTAAAAACTGGTATGTTACCAGCGGAATGGAACAGCAAGAGGTTTCTATCTCATTCAAACAAGATGATGGGGAAATCGTAGAAAGTAAGTTTTGGTATTTTACTGAGACAGCTACTAAGGAACTTGTTGAAAAAGTCGAGAAGTACGCAAGAGAGATGAAAGATTCGTTGGAAATTGAATCTTTTATAGCAAATGAAATTGATTACATAATGTCTGAGGGGGATGGTGATGAGTGGTTTACTCCCACATTTAACAAAGACATACTCGTCGAAGATGGAGGTATAGACGATATACAAAGTGTTGGCGATGAAATTATGGCTTATGTAGATTGGAAAAACAAAAAACCATATAACGTAATGGTAGCACAAGCCTACGAAAAATATTTACTGGACAATATGGATGAGAAAGGAATATTATTTGAAAGATTTAAACATTTGCAAAAATTGCGAGAGATAGTTGAAGGTGGAGGAGATGCACTTATATACTCTAATGTAACACCATTTTCAAGTGAGCTGCAATATGCAATTAAGCATAAAAAAGAAGAGTATCATTTTATGCTTGGAGAATTGTTTAACACTACTCCGAAAAAACTTTACAAAAAAGCTTTAAAATCTCTTGCTAAAAGAAAGACAGAAAAGATGGAACATAATCTCTTGCTAAAAGAATCAAAGAAAGTGTTTATCGGGGTTACTGATAGTACCGAGAGTGGTAATTGCGAATCCGGAACAGAATTTTTTTGTTCTGAACATAACATTGATACTAAAAAGATAGGAGGAATAAGGGGAGACAAGTTGCTCGAACTAGCTTGTGATCAGTTCACAAGACGAGCAGTGATTTACAAAATAAAAAGTCAGTAAAATAAAATAAAACAGGAGAATATTATGAAAAACTTAAGCGAAAGAGAAAGTTTACAAACTTTTGTTTCAAAAGAAAACAGAAAAAACAGGAGGTTCAGTATGGAAGATGAACAAAATAGCAACAACGTACCAGAATCAAGAGCAAACGTAATACCCGTAACATCCGCAACATCTGCTGTACTCCAAAATGTTTTTTAATCACAATAAGCAAGAGGTCTAGCGAACTAGACATTAGGTACTCTTGCATAAGCGCTGGACGGGAGAGAACAACTCCTGATCCAGCATTTTTTTTGCCCAAAAATAAGGCAAACTAGATTTTATCTTCAAGTTTTTATTGACAAACACACTTACATGTACTATTATATAAGTGTTCACTACCTTTTTGGTAGCATCTCCTCAGCCTTGCTGTGGAGACAAATTTATTTGACATGCCGAATAAGCTGTCATGGATACCTGTAACGCAGATTTGTTAAGTTCTTTATAACTTACGAGGTGTTGTTGCCAGGTTACGCTTGATATTCGTCAAGCAATTTCAATAACAATATTTAACGACACTATAGTAGTGTCTATATATATATTGCATTGTGTTTTAACACAATGTTTCACAAATTAACAATAAAATTCGGTTTTAAATCATTAATGTTAGAATTATAGCGAATCATTGCATTGATGCAGGATTGGTTGAGGTAGCATTATTCTTCAAAAAAAACAAGAAACAAAAAAAAGGAGGTTAGGCATGAGATTAAAAGATGCAGTAGAAAGTAACAATGTAGAAATGGTCAAGCATTTTATTGATCATGGGGCGGATGTGAATGCAAGCGACAAAGAAGGAGAAACTCCTTTGATGTATGCAGCAAAATGGGGTCTCTATGAGATGGTTAAATGTTTGGTCGATAATGACTCCAATGTGAACGCTGTGGACAGATATGGAGACACTTCTTTGATGTGGGCAGCAGCTGAAGGTTCTTACAACATAGTCACTTACCTAATAAAGCATGGCTCCAGTATTAATGCAAGAAGCAAATATGGAGGCACAGCTTTGATGTATGCGGCTATAAATGGAAACTTTGAGGTTGTTAAGAGTTTAATTGAGTCTGGCGCAGATGCTAACTTGACAAATGAAGATGATCAAACAGCGCTGAGGTATGCAGCAGAAGGTGGCCATTTAGACATAATTGAATATTTGGTTGAGGACAATGATACTAATGTGAACGCTGTAGACAAAGACAAAAGAACAGTTTTGATGTATGCTGTGAAAGGTAATAACCTAGCTGTTGTTAACTATTTGGTTAAATATGGTTCTGATATTAATGCGGTGGATAAAGAGGATAACACAGCGTTGATATATGCTAGAAGACATGGGTATAAAGAAATAATCCAGACGTTAGAATCACTAAAAACACAAAAATAAAAAAAAGGAGGAAGAAAATGAATTTATCTTATCAGGCAAGATCTGGGAATTTAAAGGCAATTAAAGAAATGGTGAAACATCAGAATGTTAATGTCAACGCTATGGATAAAAAAGGAAAAACAGCTTTAATGTGGGCTGCAAATTATGGGCACATTGAGGTTGTCAAATTTTTGGTAAAATCTGGCGCTGATGTTAACATAGCAGACAACAAAGGAAGAACTGCGTTGATAATTGCCAGGAAAAATCAAATGCCATTTAACCGTTACAGAGAAATTGTTAAGTATTTAGATCGGTTGAAGAACAAAAAAATGTAAAGGACGCTTTTACAAATAAAAGGAGGATATATTATGAGCAGAAAAAGACGTTATTTTAGAAAGGAAATGAAGAAAACTGCCCTGGAAGACACTGGATTTCGGTGTTCTATCTGCAAAACTGAGTTAGACATGGTTTTAGCAGAAGCCCACCATATAACTCCAGTTTCAAAGGGGGGGAGAACAGTTAAAAAAAATCTACAAATCTTGTGTAGAGAGTGCCATGTAAACGTTCATCAAAAGATGATTTGCTTGGTAAAAAAAGATTTATCTACACGGAAAACACCAAAACAAGAAAACAAGGAGGTTGTTTTATGAATTTAAAAAATGCGATAGAAGACGGAAGTAATTCTTTAATGATCGCTGCGAAAAGCGGGGATTTGGAGGAAGTAAAACGTCTTTTAGACAAGGACCCATGCATTAATGAAGTAAACAATTATGGTGAAACAGCATTGATCTTTGCATCAAGCTGGGGACACCTAGATGTTGTAAAATATTTAACAGAACATGGAGCCAATGTGAACAGTGCTAGTCAAAGCGGCAAAACGGCTTTGATGGGTGCTGTGTGTGATAGGAATTTTGACATTATGGAGCATTTAGTTGATTACGGCGCTGATGTTAATGCGGTGGACAAATATTACGGCTCAGCGTTGATTTTCGCTACAGATGAAAACGACACTCTTATAATAACGTGCTTAATGGAGCATGGGGCTAATGTAAACTCCACCAGCATTTATGGCCACACTGCTTTAAGATATGCGTCTGTGAACGGTAATCTTGAGGTAGTTAAACTATTGGTTAAACGTGGGGCTGAGATTAATGTTGTAGGAAAAGATAACAAAACAGCATTAATGTTTGGAGCGAAAGGTGGCAATCTGGATGTAGTTAAATACTTGGTTGCCCATGGCGCTGATGTTAAGGTAGTAGATAGCTGTGGCTATCCTGCCTTGTTATATGCAAAAAGATATGGCTATGAAAGCATAGTCCAATATCTTTTAAGCTGTGGTTCAGACATTAATGCCATTGATCGCTACAACCATGCAGCTTTGAGATTTGCAGCAACAACCAGAGATATTGAGGAGACAAAACGCCTTCTTGGTCGGGGAGTTGATGTGAATTACATAGAAAACTTGCGTGGAAAAACAGCGTTGATGTGTGCAACAGAGGCAGGTAGCCTAGATATTGTCAAATGTTTAGTGTCTAATGGAGCTAATACAGGAAACATATCTAAAGAAGGATTTACAGCTCTAGCATATGCCGAGAAATATGGATACGAGAACATATGCTCATATTTTAGAAAAATAAAAAATGAAATAGGAGTAGCCGAATGAGCCTGAAACATGCTATAGAAGTGGGTGAATTGGAAGAAATCAAGTGTAGAGTAAAAAAAGGTGAGAATGTTGAGTCAATAAGCAATACAGGATGGACAGCTTTGATGTCTGCCTCAAGCTATGGACATCTCAAGGTAGTTAAATATTTAATAGAAGATCTTTATGTTGACGTGAATGCTATGGTGGAATACGGAGGAACGGCGTTGATGTGTGCAGCGGAAAAAGGTGACTTTGAAACCGTTAAATACTTGATGGATCAAGATGCCGATGTTAACATAGCAGACGGAACAGGTTGGACAGCTTTAATGTGTGGGGCGGAGTCAGGAGACCTTAACATCGTTAAATATTTAATGAGCCATGGCGCTAATGTTAATTCTATAAATAAGTTTGGTCGTACTGCATTGATATATACGGCAGACTATGGACGTTTAGATATTGTTAAATATCTAATAGAACATGGGGCCAAGGTCAACATTATAGATAAGGACGGAGGTTCGGCTCTGTCATATGCAATGGAAAGCAAGCATCTTGACGTAGTCGAACTTTTAAACAAAAATATAAAAAAGGAGGATCTAGGTGAAAAAAAATAAAAAATATACAAAAAACTTGCATGGTTAATTGCGCAGGGCGCAGTTGATATGGAAAACACAAATGAATACGGGGAAACTTCCCTCATGATTGCATCATGGAAAGGGGACTTTGATCTAGTGAAGTTCCTTGTGGCCCATAGATCGAAACTTAACTCTGTTGATAACGATGGGTGGACTGCATTGATGTATGCTGCCAGAAACAGAAACTTTCAGATTGTAAAGTTCCTTGCAAACAAAGGAGCAAATATTAATATTGCTAATGGACATGGCCATACAGCCTTAACCTTAGCTCCAAGATATGGCAACCTAGAGATTGTAAAACACTTAATAAGTAATGGAGCAAATGTCAATATTCAAGATACAGTTGGAATAACGCCTTTGATGTTTGCGACAATAAGTAATAACCTTGAAATGGTCGGGTTATTAGTAAATGATGGGGCCAACTTGAATACTGAAAACAAATATGGATACACAGCTTTGACTTATGCTCAAAAGAAGGGTTATAACAAAATAATCCAATACTTAAGGAATATATAAAAAAGGAGGAAAAGATGAGTACAAGTTTTGCCAAAAAAACTAAAGAATTGACGTTAGGAATAGAGGCATTAAGAAACATTGCAAACAATATAATTGGTCTGAGTTCGGTATTGTCTAAAGCCTATTGGAATTATGATATAAAAGCAGAGAAGTTTCTTAAAAAGACAGAAAAGATGTTAAGAAAGATGATCTTTTTCGATATGGGAAATGGAACATCAAAGGAACTTCCCATAGACCTGCTTCTTGTATATAGAGGGAAATGGAAAGAAGTAGAGATGTTAACAAGAAAGGAGGTAGAAGACTGGGTCTATGAAATAATTGCTAACGGTGATTATGGCATAGGGAAAGAATTTGACAAATTAAATAAATGGTGGTTTGAGTTGTCAGCTCAAAGTGAAGAAGAAACACCACCGGTTTTTTGGTTTGTAGGCAAAGACAGAAGAAAATAAAAGGAGGAACACATGAAAACAAAAAATTTAAAAGAAGAAAGCAAACAACATTTTTTGCAAACCGATGACATTTTCACGGCTGCAAAAGAAGGTAACTTTGAGCTGGTTAAAACATGGATCGCTCATGGGACAGACGTGAACGCTGAAGATGAATATGCCTGTTCACCTGTGATATATGCTGCGGAACATGGACATATGAGGATTGTCAAGTACCTTATTGAATATGGTGCTGACAAGGAAACACTAAATGAAGCTTTACATAAAGCTTCGCATTGGGGGCATTTTGACGTATGCCACTGGCTAGTTGAAGGTGGGGCTGATGTGAATGCTGTAGATGAAAACAATGAAACTCCTCTGATGAAATCAGCAGCAAAAGGACTTTTCGATATAACAAGGTATCTGGTCCAACATGGAGCAGATATTAACGCTGTAGATGGTGATGGAATATCAGCTTTGATGTATGCCAGCGCTATCGGAGATATTTATATTGTCAAGTATTTGCTTGAGTTAAAGGAGGGTTTTGATATTGACCCCGTAGATAATAAAGGCAGGTCAGCCTTGATGTATGCGGTAGACCATGGAGAAACAGCTATAGTCAAATATTTAGTAGAACTTGGGGCTGACTCCGGGTTGAAAGACTTTGAGGGTAGGACTGCGTTGGCAATTGCAAAACAACACGCAATCTTATTTATAAATTACAATGAAATAGTACAATATTTAAAATCACTATAAAAACAAGGAGGAATAATTATGAACTTATCAAATTTAGGGACCGGTTTTGAGGCAGTTAAGTATTTAGTTGAGACTGGATCTGATGTGAACGCTTTTGATGAAAAAGGCGAAACAGCATTGATGCGGGAGGTAAGAGAATCTTGCCCTGATCCTCGCACCATAGTGTATCTTTTAGGAAAAGGAGCAAATTTGAAGGCTTTGAACAAAAAAGGACTTTCTGCTAAAAATATCGCAGAAAAAAAAGGTCATTTTGAAGTTGCAAGGTCTTTAGAAACATTAGAGAACTAAAACTGAGAAAAATAAAAGCTAAAGCTTTATCATAAAAAAAAGGAGGGTTTGATGAATTTAAGGCTTGCAATAAAAAAAGGTCATTTGAGTAAGGTAAAAAATCTGATTGAAAACGGGGCTGATATTAACGCTGTAGACCACAATGGAGATACAGCTTTGATGTATGCTTCAGAATGCAATCGATTGAAAACTGTAAAACATCTCGTAAAACATAAAGCTGAGATTAACGTTGTTAATCGATACGATGACACCGCTTTGAGATTTGCATCAACAAAGGGTAATCTTGAGATAGTGAAATATTTGATAAAAAATGGGGCTCACATAGATGTTACTGGTGGATATGGCCAAACAGACCTGATGTTTGCAGTAAGAGATGGCTACCTTAATATAGCGAAGCACCTTATAAAATGTGGTGCTAACGTGAATGCTATAGATAGAGAAAACAAAACTGTCTTGATGTATGCTATAGGCAACAATCATTTCGACATTGTCAAATATCTGGTCGAAGAACATTGGGCAAATATTGAAGCTGTAACTAAATCTGGGTTTACACCTTTGATGTGGGCAGCAGAAGAAGGATACTGTGAAATTTTCAGATATTTAATTGAAAACGGAGCTAATGTGAACGCAGTTAACTCATATGGAGAGACTGCGTTATCATGCGCAAAGAAATATGAACATGATGAGATAGTTCAAACACTATCTTTATTAGCTGGAAAAGATTAAATTTTTTTGAAAATATAGGAGTTGGCTTAGGCTGACTCCTTGAAACACAAAAAATAAAAAAAGGAGAAAATAGAATGGAGGTAAAAAGTTCAGTAGAACACAACAATTTAAAAATGGTCAAACATTTAATTGAAGAACATCACGTCAATGTTAATGAGGTTGACGAAGATGGTTGGACAGCCCTGATGTTTGCAGCAAACAATGGTAATTGCGAGATGGTAAAGTATCTTATAGACAAAGGAGCCAATGTTAACCTTGCAGCTAAAAACAAATGGACAGCATTGATGGCTGCGGCGGAAAACGGAGGAGTAGCTGTTGTTAAACAGTTAATAAAAAATGGGGCCGACGTCAATGCTACAGATAAATATGGCTGGACAGTTTTGATGAGTGCTGTTTGTGATGGCAATTACGACATACTAAAGGATCTGATAGAACACGGAGCTGATGTTAACGTGGCAGATAAAGAGGGCTGGACGCCATTGATGGATATTGCATGGAAAGGCTATGTTAATCTGGCTAAAGATTTAATGTCCTCCAACAAGTTGAATATTAATGCGGTAGATAGATATAATTGGACAGCCCTGATGCTTGCAGCATACAATGGTAATTGCGAGATGGTGGAATATTTGGTTGAACATAGCGCTGATGTGAATGTGGCAGATGAAAATGGGCAGACAGCTCTTATGATTGCAGAGGAAAAAGGCCATTTGAATATTGTGCAGTATTTGATAGAGCATGGCGTTGATGAGAAAGATTAAAATTTTTTGAAATAAAAAAGTTAGTTATGCTAGCTTTAGCTGAGCGCAAGAACATCTGCTGCTCAGCATTTTTTTTGTCCAAAATTAAATATTTCTCTTGACAAAGACAAGCAAATATCCTATTATATAAGTGTTAACTACCGTTTGGTAGCATCTCCTCAGCTTTGCTGTGGAGACAAATTTTAATGACACGCCGAATAAGCTGTCATGAACACCTGCAATGCGGATTTGTTAAGTTCTTTATAACTTACGAAGTGTCATTGACAGGTTACGTTTGACATTCAGTCAGACAATTTCTATAAGAAATTTCAGACACTATAGTAGTGTCTATACATATTATTTTGTGTTTTATCACAAAACAATCATTTTAAGTAAAACAACAATCCATAAAATACAATCAATGTTATGTCAATGGGACCTTTGTTCCTAGCTAGTATTTTTGCGTTTACGCAATGAATTAGCTAAGAGAAAACATTGTTTAAGTGACTACTCTGTCAGCTAAAGCAGACAGCTTTTAGGGGTAAACTCCAAAGTCTTTAGCCCAAGACTTAAAATATTGATAGCGGCGTTTTCGTCTCTATCTAATGTTTAATATAAGCCTATTTTTGAAAAAGTCAAGTGCTATTTTAAAAGCACAGCGATTCATCTGCCGCTTAAAAGAGGCAGTCTTCTCGCTAATTTTAAGTAAAGCTATTCTATAAGACGTTATAGAATCGTTGTATCAAAAAATAGATAAAGGACGCTTTATCACAAAAAAAAGAAATTATTCTAAAGGAGGATTCAAAATGGAAAAGACAAGTAAGGAAAAAGTTTATATTGAGGCAGCTTTGCTTTATGCTGTGGAAAGAGGTAATTTTAACATGGTGAAAGATATGATCGGCGATCAGGTGGTCGATATTCAAGCCGAAGATATTTACGAAGAGACTCCTCTCTTGATTGCTTCAAGAAAGGGCCACATTGATATAATTGACCTTTTAATTAAATGTGGTGTGAGTATAAATTCGGCAAATTCAGTCGGTAAAACTGCGCTTATGATTGTAAGTGGAAAAAAGAGTTTTGCCACACTAATGCATATAATAAAGGAACACAAAGCCAACATTAATGCTGCGGATAAGTATGGCTGGACCGCTTTGATGAGCGCATCTATTTTAGGCTATAAAAAGAACGTGAAATGTTTAGTCGAAAATGGTGCTAATGTTAATGCGAAGGATGCTTATGGTGAGACAGCATTGACTTGGGCTGTAAAAAATGGACATCTTCAGGTTGTTAAATATTTATTGTCTAATGGTGCTGATCTTCACACGGTAGCTAACCAAGGGAATAATGCCTTGGCGCTTGCTGTAAATAAAGGCAATCTTAAGATAGTGAAGCATTTAATAAGATATATAGAAGCAAATTTTAAAAAAGAACTAGAAATCTAAAGCAACAAAAATTAAATCTTTAACAAAAAAAGGAGAACAATTATGTGTAAATCAAAAACTGATCTATACAATGAAATCACGGATAAAATAATTAAAAAGCTTGAAGAAGGGACAAAACCTTGGTTCAAACCATGGAGCGCAGAACATGCTTACGGAAAAATATCCATCCCTTTGAGGTATAATTTCAAACCTTACAAAGGCATTAATATCCTTAATTTATGGATGTGTGCTGAGGACAAAGGTTATTCCACACCAATATGGATGACATTCAAACAAGCGAAAGACTTGGGTGGATGGGTGCGAAAAGACGAGAAAGCTAGTTTGTCCGTCAAGGGAAAGACCTACACAAAAATAGAACAAAATAAGGAAGGAGAAGATGTTAAAAACACCATTTCCTTTTTAAAGAGATACAATGTTTATAATGTTGAGCAAATTGATAATTTGCCGGAAAAATATTATAACCTTGAGAAAGAACCTGAGCTAACACCAGAGGTTAGAATAGAAAAACTTGAAAAGTTTTTTGCTAATACTGGAGCAGAAATTAAAGAAGGGGGGAATCGTGCTTATTATTCAATAACGCACAATTACATCCAAATGCCGCCATTTGTGGCATTTAAAACCCCAGATCTTTTTTACTCAACGCTAGGGCATGAGTCTGTCCATTGGACACGACATCACACTCGTTTAGATCGAGACTTTGGTCGCAAAAGATGGGGTGATGAAGGATACGCTATGGAAGAGCTTGTAGCGGAGCTTGGTAGTGCGTATCTAAGTGCAGGTCTTGGACTAGAAACAAATGCACATGATGAAAACGCAGCATACATTGAGTCATGGATTGCAGTATTGAAGGAAGATAAGAGAGCAATCTTCACTGCTGCAGCACATGCTCAAAAAGCGGTAGAACTATTGTATGAGTACCAAGAAAAAGCTGAAGAAGCGGCATAATACATAAATAAAAAACAAAGGAGGATTTATGAAAATTATGAAAGTCAGCTATAAAATAGCTGAAAAAAAATCATACCCATTTAAAGCAGAAAGTTGCTTCAAGGGTGTTCTCCCAAAACTGTTTGATCCAATACAGGAACACTTTTATATACTGCCTGTATTGAGTCAACAATTTACAGTTGAAGAAATATCCAAGGGGATGCTAGATAGCTCCTCGGTAGATCCGAGAGTGATTTTTGGGACAATGTTAAGAAAGTATCCGAACTCTGGAGCTTTTTTTATAGCCCACAATCACCCCTCGGGCAATCTTGCTCCATCAGATTGTGATAAAAAAATAACTCAAGATTTAAAAGAGGCCTGTGTCCTAATGAATTACAGGTTATTGGACCACTTTATTTTCAATTCATATGATTGTTATTCATTTGCAACCAATGGGTTGATGTAGTGGCCGAATGTAATTGTTATCACATGCTAAAAAAAAAGGAGAACTACCATGCATGATGAAGTGTTAATAGCAGAAGTAAGTGAATTGAAGCCAGATTTCAACGAAGATCAAGTCAACAAGATTGTAGCTTTCTTGAAATTTGAGGGAACATTTAACACGGGATATAGATTTACAGATCAAGAAACACATGAATACGTTGAAGATGTTCTTGATGGGGTAGATAATGTCGAGGTTATACCAGACCTCCATTTATCCATGGAGATAAGTTACAATAAAAAAGGATATATAGTTTTGGAAGAAGAAGAAGCTATAGATATGGCTACCCAAAACATATTGGGTCGGCTAGAAAAATTCAAGCCAGAGTTTATAGCTTGCTATATACCGATACATGACCATGAAGCCATAAGTGCCATATGTAAGACAAGCAATGCAAATGAAGTAATGAGGTTATTGCTTGACTCGGAAGGGAATCTTGGTTTGTTTATAAAAGACGCTTTAGAAGAGTTTGGGAGAGGTTCTTTTATCCCTTGGCATGATGAATTAGAGCATAAGGAAATGGTGGATGAAGCATCCTATTATATATATAGGATGTGGTAATTACTTCCTGCATTAAAAAAAAGGAGGAACAAATGGAAGATTTAAAAAAAAAAGGAATTAAAACAAAATTACTTTCGCAGACAGGTGTAAATTACTTCGTTCACGAAATCCTTGAAAAAGGATTGGTTGAGAGAGGTGTCGACTGGGCAAAGATTGAAGTTTCACATATTCACACTTGCCGTTACAAAAGCATGGATATAACCGTCGATTGTAAGAATCTAATTTTTACGGAGACAGCCTTGACAAATTACACTGGCTTTATAATCTGTGCAAAAATACCAATGCACTTAACAAAGAATAAAAGATTAAGTGTGGGCTTTGGTTGTGGGTGTGACGTTAAGCCTTCATCTGACCATGAACCAGACCCCGACTGGGATATGTATAAAGGTATGGTATTGGGGGGTATAATGGTTTATCTTGTAGAAGATGATCCTAGGAAACAAAAATATCAAGATGTTCCGATGGAGGATATTTTGCAAGATGAAAAATCTTGCAAAATATTGACAAAAATCTTGACCAAAATTTTTGCAGAGGTATATCTTAGTGAAAAAATAAAGGAGACTTGTGGGTGTCCTTGGAATTTTTAAGGTAGCGGTTATTTGAATATAAAGAAAAAATAAAGAAAAAGGAGAAAACAGTATGAAAACAACAGAAGAGTCAAGAGAATTAAAAAAAGTTGATCGCCAATTGGAAGCAGAGGGTTTTTCGCTCAAAGTTAGCCAGAAAGGCGATTGCTTCGTGTTTGATAGCTTTAATGGAGATCTAGTTACGAGACAAAAGGACATTGAAGCTCTAAAGGCTTATCTCCAGTCTCCAGGGAGCCTTTATTCGTTCTAACATCCACTTGTAATAGGATATGTTGGATCGGATAAGAAACTATCGGTAAGTTATAACAAATAAAAACAACCCCAAAAAAAGGAGGATACATGGATAAACTTAGTTTGCAGAATGAAAGAAAAAAAGGAAAGGTCGAGTTTCTTGTCGATCAAGGGGTTAACCCTAACGAAATGGACAAATTGGGCGACACAGCTTTGATGTATGCTGAGGATATTGGAAATTTTAAGGTAGTTGACCATCTTAAGTCTGCAATTCGTGTTAAAAAAGCTGTTTGCAGTTTACATGAAGCATGGATTCATGTTTGCGAGAAAGCAAAGAAAAAGGAGGAAGAATATGAACAAAAAAAGCGTTGCAACAAAGATAAATATTTCATTGATATGTGTAGCGAAAAAAGACCACTTTAACTTGGACAGTTAGGGCACAAATATATAATGAAAAACAGCTGGGCAAGCAAGAATATCTGTTTGCTCGGCTTTATTTAGTTTTTCATGGATTTCTAAAGGAGGTAACATGAAAATTTATTGTTGTGGGTGTAAAAAATATATTGTAGCAAGATTAACAGATGGCAAAGAGGTTTACCCTAAAGGGAGCAGTAAAAGTTTGCCATTTTGGGTATGTGATGCTTGCGGTGGGTTTGTTGGGTGTCATCATAAAACTAGAAACAGGACAAAGCCGCTAGGGTGCATTCCAACGGAGGAAATCAAAAACGCCAGAAAAGAAATACATAAAATAATGGATCCCCTGTGGAGATACGATGGCTGGGACAGAACAACACTATATGCAGAAATTAGTGCTAGTGTAGGCTGGGAGTATCATACAGCAGGGATTAAAAACATTGAAGAAGCTAGAAAAGTTTATAGAATCGTTAAAAAACTGCGCTCAGAAAGTTGGTAAAAACAACAAAAAGAGTCAAGTTTATTTGCCTAAGAAATAGTGTCGGTTTAACTTAACAGGAAATAAAAAAGATAAAAACAAACAGGAGGCATTTTATGAACAAAAAAGACATTATAAGAGAAAACATAAGAAATGCTGGCTATAGGCCTGGTAAATCCGTGAAAGGAAAAGGACTAGAAGTATTTTCTTTACCCAGCCGTATATGTTCAGCGTTTAAAGATTTTGACAAACTGTTTCAGACTATAGAAAAGTTTGGAGTAGATAAGGTGTTTGTAAGAGAAATCTCAACGAAAGTTGAAGGTAAAGAACAAACACTTTATTTTGAGGAAAATTATCAGGAAGCTTTAGCTAAATTTCCCATTAAGGAGTTAATGTATAGCGATATGAAAGATGTGGGATATATTTCCATATGTGATTTCCCTGAGTTAAAAACATACATCAAGGTTTCAGATTTTGATACAAGCCTTGAGTCTCAACAAGAGATGATTAGAATATTGATCAGGGATACGGAAGACAAAGAAATCGTGAGTGGTTTTAAAGGCTCATCATATGATGAGCTAGATAACACTATAGAATTTTCTAACACAGTTAACACGAGCAATGCCGGATGGCTGTATAATGGAGATTACACCCTTTTTCATGGGCCAAATATTTGCTTAGACAATAACGAAGTTGAGCGGATAGATGGCAGAATGGAGGTATATAGCGATAGAATCTTAGATGACTTCTGGGAGTTCACAATGAGCGAAGACGGTGATTCTTTCGAGTACATTGATCCAAAAGAAAAGGTTTCCATCTATGCAAGAAAAGGAAAGGACTGGTATGTTACCAGCGGGATGGAACAGGAACAAATCTTTCTGACTTATAAACAAGATGATGGAGAATTTGTCGAAAGTGAGTTTTGGTATTTTGCCAAGACAGCTAGCGATGAGCTGGTGGAAAAAGTAGCTCAATATGTGAGAGCTATGAAAGACTCTTTAGAAATTGAATCTTTCATAGCAAATGAAATTGACTTTGTTAGCTCCGAAGAGGATGATGGTGAGTATAGCAGTTCAAGTATATTCAACAGAGATCTTTTGAGGGAAAACTTTAAAAACTACGACGAGTATGACTTTATGGAAATTGGTCATGAAATTATGGATTTTGTCGACTGGGAAGATAAGACTTGGCCATATAGCACCATGGTATCCCAGGCATATGAGAAATATCTTAAGTCAAACATGGATAATGAAGATATCCTTTTTGGCAAATTTAAACACTTACAAGATTTAAAAAAAATAGCGAAGAAAGAAGGGAATGAGGTTGTTTATTCTAAAGTAACTTCATTTTCTGATGAATGTCAGTATGCTATTAAGAGCAAAAAAGAAGAATACCATTTTTTGCTTGGGGAGCTGTTTAAAACCAGCGCAAAGAAATTTTATGAAATGGCTATTAAACAAATAGCTAAACGAAAAGTAGAAAAGATAGAACGCAAGAAACTTATGCGAAAAGCCAAAAAAGTGTTTGTTGGGTTTACTGACAGTACCAAAAGTGGTAATTGTGCATCAGGAACACAAGCGTTTTGCCGTGAACATGGAATAGACCTCAAAAAGATAGGAGGAATCAGAGGTGACAAGCTGCTTGAGTTATCTTGTGATCAGTTCACAAGACGAGCAGTGATTTATAAAATAAAAAGGTATTAGCATGGCTAGTTTCAAGAGTGTAAAGAAAAAATACTTGGAGATTAGAACAGGTTCTTGGAATGTGAATTTGATTTTCAGCAAAAACGAGACATGTTAAGAGTCAAAAATACAGGTTTTAGAGTTATTGAACAGTGACTAAGGTGTTTTGAGCAAATCTCTTGAAAAACAAAAAAAGAAAAACAAGGAGGATTTATGATGGAATCATTAGTATACGCAGCAAGAGACAATCTAATAAGTGTTGTAAAACACTTAATAGAAAAACATGGCGCCGATGTAAATGCGATATCTAAAGAAGGCTATACGTCATTGATGTATGCAGCGGAAGAGAACAATTACAATATGGTAAAATATTTGGTTGAACATGGCGCTGATGTGAATGCAAAGGATAAAGACAGCTGGACAGTTTTGATGTATGCAGCGAGTGGCGGCAATTTTGAGGTTGTAAGGTATTTGATAGAAAATAGCGCCAATGTGAATGCAGTGGATGAAGACGGCTGGACAGTTTTGATGTTTGCAGCGGTAAGCGGTCATTTGGATATGGCAAAGTATTTGATAGAGGAGCAAAAGTCTGATGTTAATATGATTAGTAAAAGCGGTTGGACTCCGTTGAAGATAGCCAATGACTATGGTTATCAAGAAATAATTAAATATTTAACAAATGTGGCAAAAGCCACCTTTTAACAATTTAACTGTTTAGCACAGAGTGAGATATTTTTATCTCTTTGGGCAATATGCCCTTCTCTGTGCTAGGCAGTATTTTTTTTGTCCAAAAATAAATATTTCTCTTGACAAAAGTGATTGTATTGTTTAATGTATAAACACTTATTGCTGTTAAGGCAAATCTCTCGCAAGAGAGACAAATCTTATTAAAATATTTTTTTATATTTTGATGAGATCTTTAGTACCTGCAAGTAGACTTGTAGCCGAATGGTTTTACAAGATGTCTTTCGCAGGCGAAGTTTGACCTCGGTCAGACAAGTTTTATTTTTAAGGCGCTATAAGTGCGTCTATTATTATCCTTGCCTTTTCAGGCAAAGTAAAATCAACAAAATCAACAAATGAATTTGTATTAAGTCAACGCCAGAAAACTATCTTGTTGCGCTTGCGCAAAGGTTGGCCGAATGGCGTTGTTTAATAAATAAAAAATAGAAATTATTCTAAAGGAGAATTTATGAACGAATTAACAGAAAATCTATTTGAGGCATCAAAAAAAGGCAAAATTAACGAGGTGAAAGATTTAATAAGATCTGGCGCTAACATTAACATCAGTAACGGTAACGGAAACGTTGCTCTTCACGAAGCAGCGTGGGAAGGACACATTGAGGTTGTCAATTTTTTGGTGGTAAATGGGGCTGATCTAAACGTTTATGGAACGTTTGGCAACACGCCACTGCTTGCTGCTTTGAATGTGAAAGAAAACTTGGTAGCAAGGTTCCTGATAAAAAGCGGAGCGGACACAAATTGCACCAATGCTGACAACGAAAGTCCGCTAAAAATTGCCATATGCAATGGCAATTTAGATATGGTCAAGTTTTTAATTGACCATGAGGCAGATGTCAATGCTGCAAGCCCTTACGGGTGGACCGCACTGATGTCGGCTGTCCAGGAAGAACGCAGAGACGTCGTTACCTTTTTACTCCAGCAAGGAGCAAAAGTTAACTGCAATATGGACCAGTGGACTCCATTGTCCATTGCGGCATCCAGAGGCAATCTCGATTTGGTCGAGCTTATAGCTCAGCAAGATCTGTTCCAAGAAAAAAACACGGCCTTAGTCAAAGCCGTGGAAAACAACCACTTCGACGTGTTTGAATATTTGCTGTCTAATGGGGCTGATATTGATTGCATAGACAAAGCTGACACACTAAGACGTGCAGCTAAAAAAGGTCGACTAAACGTAGTCGAACTGTTGAACCATCCATCCATCAAAAATGCAGTAGATCATTTGGGGAGAACTCCCTTAATGTACGCTGCAATGGGAGGCAACAATGGTGTGGTTGGCTATCTATTGCATCATTGTGCAGAAATAAATCTGAGGGATGGCGATGGATGGTCAGCTCTCCATTATGCCTGCTCAGGTGAAAACAACGACTCAGTGAGGCTCCTTATGAAAGACGGGGCAGATGTCAATCTCGCCAGCGATTATAGTGTAACACCGCTAATGCTGGCCAACATAGAAACAATGGACCACCTAGTAACAAATGGAGCCGAGGTGGATTCAAGAGATTACGAAGGGAAAACCGCCCTATTCCGTGCTGCGGAGGAAGGCAGGTACCTCGAGGTGAAATACTTAGTCGAAGACTGTGATGCTGACCCAGAGGTCAGAAGTTATGGTGGTTTTACAGCTTTGACAAGGGCTGCCGACCGAGGATGGGAACGTATAGTCAAGTATCTAAAGGTCGTGGTAGCTAAAGCCACCGCCTAAAATTTCAGCTGTTTAGCGCAGAGTAAAGGCTTTCACCCTTTTGGGCGAAAGCCCCTCTGTGCTAGGCAGTATTTTTTTTGTCCAAAAATAAAGTCCGGTATTTTTTTATATCAAACACTCTAAACCATTGGCACATCAAGAGAAACTCTTGAGCATCTTTCATTTTTCGCTAATAATATTAAAAAAAATAAACTTTTCTCTTGACAAATAAAGTTACACATATTAAGTTATAAATATCACATTATTGCATCTTTGATGCAAATCTCTCGCAAGAGAGACAAAGATTATTGAAACATATTTGTCTCAATAATTTAATCAACACCTGTGTCGTGAATTTGTCAGCCATTGGCTAACAAGGCGTCTTCGCAGGCGAAGTTTGGCACATGCCAAACAAATCTTATTCTTATTTTTATCGACACTATATTTGTGTCTATCATTCTTCTTGCCTTTTTCAAGGCAAAATAAAATCAACAAAATTAACAAATGAATTAGATTAGATCGGCGTCAGAAGACTGTCTTGTTGCGCTTGCGCAATAGGTTGGGCCGGATGGCGTTGTTTAATAATAAAAAATAAAAAAGAAAAAGGAGCGACAAATGAGAGACATAATGAATGAAATGCAAGCAGCTTTGGATGAAAAGAATTGGGCATTGGTTACATTATTTGTTAGCAACAGTTATAGAATCAACCCCAATGCAAATTACAAAGGATACAAAACTGCTTTATTCTATGCAGCAGAAGCAGGAAATAAAGTTGTGACAAAGTATCTGATCGATCAAGGTGGTTTTACAAACCACTCAGACATCAACGATGTATCTCCGTTGATGGCTGCAGCATCGGGGGGACACCTGGACGTGGTAAAATGCTTGGTTGAGCACCGTGCTCAGCTAAAGTTAAAAGACTTACAGGGCAAGACAGCCCTCATGTATGCTACCGAAGGTGGTCATGTTGAGGTTGTGAAATATTTAGAGAAAGCTCTTGCCGGTAGCCCCTACTATTAAAATCTTTTCACAGGACGCTGTGATTAGCAGGTATCAATATACAGACAAAGGACGCTTTGTCTGAACATTAAAAAAACGGAGGCAACAGTTATGAAAGATACAATAAAGGATTCAACATTGATAAAATTAAGAAAACTTGTAAAAAAGTATATCAAAAGTGATAGTTGTTGGTGGTTTGACGCCGACAACGATCTTCGTGTGTCGGAGTTCCAGGAGAACCCTTTTAACCTGCAAGACGAAGAGATAGAGCGATTTGCGTCAACAAGTTCTAACATAGATCTTTGGGCTTTTAGAGCTCTTGCCTATAGATTAAGTGTCCGAGTTCCCCGGGCGGACTGGGCATGGTATAACTTGTAGATAACAAGCTGTTTGGCACAGAGAAAGAGATATTTATCTTTTAGGGCAATTTGTCCTTCTCTGTGCTAGGCAGCATTTTTTTTGTCCAAAAATAAGTTACTTGTCTAACCACCCAAGTTTTTTGTTATAATTTTCACACATTTTGCAAAAAGGCATTATGATTTTTATAGTTTTGCATTTTTTATCTTTTAAGCATTTACTCGCCACCTCTTCCAAAGTCACTCGTTCAATCTTTTCTTGTTTGACTTCAAGAAGTTTTTTGTTATAATTGTCGCACTCTTTGCAATAGCTCATTAAAATTTGCAGTTCACTACATCCTCCTCTTTCATAACAGCTATTAGCCAGATCTTCCAATGTTGGGACTCTATCTTTGCTATTTTCATACATTAGATCACCTCTAAACCTTAAAATGAGCCTATTTCTATAAAAATCAAGAACTATCGTCAAAAAAGGCAAATAAATAGGGATAGTTTACATAACATACTATTTTGTAAACTTTTTAACAAAAAAAGAATAGTTTTTATATCGTTTATTACTGTTTTTTCACTTTTCCCCTTGACTTTTATCTCAATATGTTTACACTATACTATATGGGAAACTTAGAGAAAAAAGGAAAGGTTCAAGTGCTTTTAAAAGAAACTACTAATTTGCCCTCGCCTTTGCCGAAAAAAATCTACTATGAAGATCACGACATAAAATATCTCAAGAAAAATGAATTAAGAATACTGTTTCAATATTTAAAAGAAAGAGACAAATATTATCTATTAATGTGTCTTTTCCTTTACGAGACTGCTAGTCGATTTTCCGAAGCTGCTTCAGCAAAATTTAACGACATTGATGAAAGTTCTAACAATATAAAAATTGTTAATAAAAAGCAGAGAAAAAAAAGCTTTAAGATAGTAATTATTTCTCCCAATTTAAAGCTTTTAATATTAGAACATTTTTTAAAATTAAAGGAAAGAGACATATCTTTTACTAAAAACAATTATATTTTTGTAAAAAGACCTGGAGCGAAAACACCAACAAGACAAGGTGTTGACAAGCAGCTCAAATTATATTTTAAAGAAGCGTTGGGTGAAGAATATTTAGACAGAGCACATACCCATGTGTTTCGCCATTCAAAAGCGATAAGTCTTCTTGAGTCATCGAGTAATGTCATGCAAGTAAAATTATTGCTGGGACACAAATCAATAGCAAATACAGTTATTTATCTAAAATATTCCAACGCTGATCTTTTTAAGTCGTTGAAAAATGATAATAACAACTTTTTTGAAGATTTTATATTATGAAGGGAAAAATGTTGAATTAAAACAAAGGGGGCGAAATTAGAAGATAATTTAAAAAAGACTCTGAATGTCCAGCCTAAAAGCATTACTCTAAATATTACAAAAAACTATTGACTTCTTTCTCCTTTTATGTTTAATAGTATTAAGTATATTTTTAATTATTTTTTTTTCTGATGTTTGACTTTTGATTATATTATAAAGGGCTAACTGTTAACTGCCGCATAGGCAGCTTAGAAGTTTGAATGTCTAAATACATGAGTATGTGCTCTGTAGACTGCCGCATAGGCAGCTTAGAAGATGTCTCATGCTTTTCGGGATCATGAATAAAGTGAACTGCCGCACAGGCAGCTTAGAAGAATGGTATCAACGGTTTTAGCAACTTTTAGGGTGAACTGCCGAATAGGCAGCTTAGAAGGCAACTTACATTAGCTCGCTAAATGCAATCATGTGGACTGCCGCATAGGCAGCTTAGAAGTCCTCATATCTTCCCGTAATTGGGTTTAGTGCGTGGACTGCCGCATAGGCAGCTTAGAAGTCGATAAAAATTGACCAGGCATTTATCCTTGGGTGAACTGCTGCACAGGCAGCTTAGAAAAGACAGGAGCTGTAAAGCTGCTGTTAACGAGGAGTGAACTGTCGTATAGGCAGCTTAGAAGGATAAGTTTATACAGCTCTGGCGAAATGAATGAACTGCCGCATAGGCAGCTTAGAAGTAGGAAAGCTTGGATAGACAAATCTTAAAATCAGTGATAGGATATAAAAGGACTGATTACTTTTTGAGGAGGGAGCAAATGAAGAAATTGTCAAAAGAACTAAATTTAGCAGCAAGAGAAGGGGATCTTAAAAAAATGAAGGGGTTTGTTAATCGGGGTGCTGATGTGAATGCTGTGGATGAAGAAGGCTATACAGCTTTAATGTGGGCAGCATATAATGGTCATTTGAACATTGTTGATTATTTGATAGAACAAGGTGCTGATGTGAATATGGTAAACAAAGGCAACAATACAGTATTAATGGCTGCGGCATATAAGGGCAATATTGGTGTAGCAAAATGTTTGATAGAAGCTGGCTCCAGTGTTGATGTGGCGGGTAAAGATGGCTGGACAGCTTTAATGTCTGCAGTAAAAGGTGGTGACGTGAATATTGTGAAATATTTGATAGAAAATCATGGAGCAAACATTGATGCAGTGGAGATTCATGGCGATACAGTTTTGATGAAAGCAGTAGAAAATGATCACTTCGATATAGTAAAATATTTAGTAAAGGCTGGGGCCGATGTGAATGTGGTAAATAAAGACAACAATACAGCACTAATGATTGCAGCATATATTGGCAATGTTGGTATAGCAAAGTGTTTGATAGAAGCTGGGCCCAATGTTGATGTGGCGGGTAAAGGTGGGCATGCAGCTTTGGCGTTTGCAGCATATAAGGGCAACATTGACATGATGAAGTTTTTGATAAAGGCAAACTTTAATGTAAACGTGGCAGCAGAAGATGGGTGGACAACTTTAATGTCTGCAGCAAATGGTGGATCTATGAATGTCGTGAAGTGTTTGATAGAGGAGTATGGGGTTAATGTTAATGCGAAGGATAAAAAAGGTAAAACAGCTTTGACAAAGGCAATGGACCGCAACTACTCTGACATAGCCAAATATTTAAAGCAGAAGATGAAAAAAAATTAAGAACAAAATTAATGGTAACAATAAAAATTTTGATGTAATATAGTGATATTTGCTAAAAAAAAGAGTTAATTCCGAAGATATAAATGCTTTAGAAAAAACAACAGGAGTTTTTATGTAAAAAAATAAAAATTAAGGGAATATATGAAAACAATATAGATTTTGGCGAATATTAAAAAAAGAGGCTTGATAATCGCCTCTCTAAGAGCTTTTAGAAGGTGGACCAAGGGGGAAGTATCCGCAGTGCAGCCAAGATCTTTTAATAAAAGAAAAAAAATAGTAAAAAAATAAAAAGATGAAAGATTTGCATAAAAACAACATGGTTTTCTAATATCAGAATAGGAATAAGACTATTAAAACATGATGTTTGACATTTGATTATATTACAATGGGTTTACCCTTTATTTTTTGCTCTTTTGAAAGTCAGTAAAATCAGGGGTTTGCGGGAGGCTTCATTTTATTGGGTATTTTGGTAAAATGGCTTTAAACTGTTGTTGTCAACGGGGATTTCGTGATTTACCTCTAGTGAACTGCCGCATAGGCAGCTTAGAAGCCATACTCTAAACGACGTCTCAGACCCCTTTTGTGAACTGCCGCATAGGCAGCTTAGAAGACAAGACAAGGAGTAGATAAGCAATTAAAGTGTGAACTGCCGTATAGGCAGCTTAGAAGTTGTTTTAAGCAAAATTTGATGAACTCTTTTTGTGAACTGCCGCACAGGCAGCTTATAATCAGGTGGAGTATTTTATCTTTTTTTCAACACCGTGAACTGCCGCATAGGCAGCTTAGAATTACGAGTACAATGTTACACTACAAGATGACAAGTGAACTGCCGCATAGACAGCTTAGAAGTGGTTAATAGGTTCAGGACAACACCTTCAGGTAAGATCTCTGTTTTATTTTATGTTGCTCTCCATATATCTGTTGTTAAGCATATCAGGTATTATTGTTGATATATGGAGAATAGTTTTGTTTTTCAACTTCAAAATAACTGTTGACATTTTAAAAAAAAGAATACATACTCCACATAGGTTGTAATTAGTAAGAAAGCCTATGGACTTTAGTTGTAGGTTGAATTGCTTTTATGCGGAGCACTGGTACTTGCCAAAAGACAGTGGTTTCAGCCCAAAATCAACCTTAAAATTCTACGTATTTTAATTATGTGAATATGTTAAAAAGAAATAACAAAGGAGATATCAAATGAAAGAGTTAAGAAAGATGGAAAACTTTATATACAATACAAGACGTGCTTTTGAGCGACAATCCGGCGAAAAGTACAATTTTCACGGAGAGCGCAGAGCTTTTGCTCAGTCAAGATATAAAGAGTACAGGGCACAGGGCTTAAGTGATAAAGAAACACGATTGAGATTGTCTAGTGAGCTTGGTCATAACCGTACTAATGTTGCTAACGATTAGTAATAAAGTTTACACACTTTAGTCGGGTTGAATTGCTTTTATGCAGAGCACTGATACTTTCCGAAAGACAATGGACAAAGCTTAAAATCAGCAATAAAATATAAAAATATTGATTACTTTTAAGGGGGATAGAAAATGAAAAGTTTGTCAGAGAAATCGCAACAACTAATTGTAGCAACAAAAGAAGGAAGTTTTAAGAAAGTGAAAGAGATCGTTGAGCAAGGCATTAATATAAATGCGGCGATAGGCTTTTATAAGAAGACAGTTTTGATGATTGCTGCGGGAAGAGGACACATAGACATTATAAAGTATTTGATAGAGGAGCAAGGCGTTGATATTAACGCAACCAGTAAAAGTGGTTGGACTGCGTTAATCTATGCTGCTAGAGGTGGCCATTGGAGTGTCGTTAAACACTTGTTAAGCTTGGGTGCAGATGTGAAGATGGTGTATAAGTGTTGGAAAAACCCTTTTATAGATATAGGCAAAGTGGACCATCTTTGGACTGTTATATATTTGATAGAGGCACAGGGGGCGGATGTTAATGCTGTGGATGAGTTTGGAGAAACTGCCCTGATCGCTTCTTCGAGAAATGGAAATTATGAGATGGTTAAGTATCTAGTAGAAAACAACGCTGATGTTAACATCGCTAGTGAAACAGGTTATACAGCTTTGATGGAAGCTGCGGGGTGTGAACAGTTGGATGTTGTTAGGTATTTGGTGAAACATGGTGCCGATGTGAATGCGGAGGAAGATGGTTGGACTGCGTTAATGGGAGCAGCATGGATAGGTGATATTGAGATTGTTAAGCATTTAGTAAAACATGGGGCTAATGTGAATGCGGTGGACAATTGTAGACCAACGGCTTTGATACATGCAACAAATACTGCGCACCTAGACGTAATCGAGTGTTTGGTAGAACATGGAGCTAAGATCAATATGGAAAATGAACACGGAGAGATGGCTTTGATGGGAGCTGCGTGGGAAGGTGAACTGGATATTGTTAAATATTTGATGAAAAATGGTGCTGAGGTTAATCTAATGAACCTATACGGCGATACAGCGTTGATGGCTGCAGCACAAAGTGGCCGATTTGAGGTTGTAAAGTATTTAGTAGAGCAAGGAGCTGAGGTCAATGCAGAAGACATAAACGATGACACAGCTTTGTTGAGAGCAACTAGGGGTAAAAACGTTGAGATTGTTAAATATCTAGTAGAGAAGGGGGCTGATGTGAATGCGGTGGATGAATGCGATGGTGATGTTTTCACATTCGCAACAAGAGCTGGGGATTTGAACATTGTAAGATATCTAGTAGAGGAATGCGGTATTGGAATTAATAATGAAAATGGTGATATGGGTTTGATCTGGGCAGCGCAAGGAGGACACTTAAACGTTGCAAAATATTTAATTGAGGAGCATAACACTAATATAAATGTTGAATGTTCATGCGGTGACACAGCTTTAATGTGGGCAGCAGGTGAAGGTCAACTCGAGACTGTTAAATATTTAGTAGAGAAGGGGGCTAAGGTCAAGGTGGAAGATGAATATGGAGAAACTGCTTTGATGTGGGCAAAGAAAAACAACCATGCTGACATAGTGGAATATTTAAAATGAAGTTTGGATTTTCTGGCTTGTTTTATATTTAATAGTGTTAAATGTATTTTCAGTTACTTTTATTTGATGTTTGACATTTGATTATATTCCAATAGTTTTTGACCCTTTATTTTTTTGCTCTTTTCAAAGTCAATGAAATTAGGGGTTTGCAGAAGGCTTCATTTTATTGGGTATTTTGGTAAAATAGATTTAAGTTATTGATGTAGCTGAGGGTTTTATGATTTATGCCCAGTTCACTGCCGCATAGGCAGCTTAGAAGGCAAAAATTTAGGATTTTTGCTGCCATTTCGTGTTCACTGCCGCATAGGCAGCTTAGAAGTTGACACTGAATAACACTTGTCAAGAATTGTCGTGAACTGCCGCATAGGCAGCTTAGAAGGTTCGTTGCTGAAACACTTGATACCATTGTCCGTGAACTGCCGCACAGGCAGCTTAGACTGTGTTGAGTGGTTGTCGCAAAATTTGCGACAACTAGACTGTCAGCTTAGAATTTTATTTAGGTCCACAGAAAGGGGTTGCGTTTTATAGAATAATAGTATATATTATGATAGGCAATAACATAAGGATTCTTTTGAAAGTTAATAACAAATAAAGAGATAAAAAAATAGGATTTGTTTTGACATAAATATATTTACAAACAAAAAGGGTATAAATAATGGAAGGTGTTGATTGTGAATCGACACAACATTAAAGCAACTGTTTTTATAGTCCTGTTGATTTTATTGGTTTTGTTGTATTATTTTCTAGCTAAAGAACAATATGACAAAAAAAAATATTCTAAGTCGGATGGAGAGTGGTCTGAAGTTGAGCCTGGTAACAACAAGTCTAAAGTGTATTTTTAATTGTTTTTTTGATGTTTGACATTTGATTATATTACAATGAGTTTACCCTTTATTTTTTCACTCTTTTAGAACCTAATGAAGTCAAGGGTTTGCAGAAGGCTTCTTTTTATTGGGTATTTTGGTGAAAAGGCTCTAAATTATTGTTATGAATGGGCTTTTCGTAATTTACGTCCAGTGAACTGCCGCATAGGCAGCTTAGAAGGTCTGCGCTGTTTATCTCGATTTTTGCTCCCAGTGAACTGCCGCATAGGCAGCTTAGAAGTTTGATAGCATTGTCTTGCAGGCTTTTCTAAGGTGAACTGCCGCATAGGCAGCTTAGAAGGAAAAAGAAATTTGGCGAAGTTGAGCCTAGTAATAGACTGCCGCACAGGCAGCTTAGAAGTATTAACCTTTGGCCCCAGATTGCTTATATTGTGGACTGCCGCATAGGCAGCTTAGAAGGATCACGGCCTTGATAATTTTCAACTGCGTCTGTGAACTGCCGCACAGGCAACTTAGAAGTCTGGAAATTGGATTGGTTCGGTTCTTGCTATGTGGACTGCCGCACAGGCAGCTTAGAAGAATTTAATGCAAGTCAAATTGTTGCTTGGACAGTGAACTGCCGCACAGGCAGCTTAGAAGTCTGTAAGCTCTCCCCCCGTTGACTTTCAAGAGTGAACTGCCGCACAGGCAGCTTAGAAAAGCTTATCAAAGGTCGTTTGTTAGAAAATATATTATGTGTTAACATCCTCAACAACACAATAATAATGCTTGATTTTTTAAAGACAAAAATATATGCTAATCAAATGCAGGAAAATTAAAAAATAAACAGATTTTAATAAGATTGCACGTCAAATTAAACAGTTTCAAAAAAAATAGCTAAAAAAGGTGGATCGGAAATGGAAAACAAACAGCTCAGTTCCAGTGCAGATGGGGGAAAAGGAGAGATGACAGCTTTAATGTATGCTGCGGAAAGCAACAACTTAAAGGTTGTTAAATCTTTAATGAAATATGATTTTAATGTAGAGGTAAAAGATAAAAATGGGTGGACAGCATTGATGTATGCTGCTGAAGAGGGACATCTAAAAATTGTCAAACATTTAGTTGGTAATTATAAAGCAAAAATTAATACCGCAGATAAAGAGGGGTGGACAGTCTTGATGTCGGCTGTTGAGGGAGGCTACATAAATGTTGTAAGGTATCTAGTAAAGCATGGCGCCGATGTGAATGCGGTGGATGGCGATGGGTGGTCAGCTCTAATGGTTGCGGCAGAATGGGGGCATTTGGACGTGGTAACATTTTTGATAGACAATGGATCCGAAGTTAACATTAAAACAAAGTGTGGGTGGACGGCTTTAATGTCTGCAATAGAGGGAAACTTTCCAAATATTATAAAATGTTTAACAAAACATGGAGGCGAAATAAATTTAAGCACATAAAAGAGAGCCAATTACTCAAAAAAAACGAAAAGGAGGACTGCATTGAATAATGCTGAACAATTAAACAAGGTTGCAATTCGTGAAACAAGTGAAAATAAGGTTGAAACACGTGAAACAAGTGTAAATGTTAAGTTGCTTAAAAAAAAGGAGGCTCAATTAATGATAGAAAAGGCAAATTATTATTTCGATACTGTAAAAAGTTTAATAAAAGAGAGGGGTTGTGAAAATATAAGTGAGAAACAAAAGAAAATAACAGTGCAATATGTATCAGAAGGAGATTATTTTGGAGTTGTGAAATATTTGACAAAAAAAGAGTAAGTTTTAAGAGATATACAACAAAAAACGAAGTTTTTGTTAATGCCAAAAAAAGTGGCTTGATAATCGGTTCTCTAAGAGCTTTTAGAGAATGGACCAAGGGGGAAGTATCTGTAGTATCGGCTGGATGTTTGCAAGTGAGGAGCTAAAAAAGTTTTTTTGGAAAATTGGCTATAAATTAGCTGAAAAATAAAAGAGGAAGGTAATATGAAAAAAACTTATAAAGTTGGATCAAAAATGTTGATATCTGCGGCAAAAAAAGGTGAATTAGACGTAGTTTTATATTTAACAAAGTATGACGTAGATGTTAACGCAGTTGACGACAAGGAATATACAGCGCTAATGTATGCCGTGATCAATAATAATTTGGATGTCGCAAAATGTTTGATTGAACATGGAGCGGATGTGAATGCAACTCGGGAAAAAAGAGGATCGCCTTTAATCCTGGCATCAATGCTTAAAAATTTGAAAATTGTTTCTATTTTGGTCGAAGGTGGAGCAAATATAAATAACACAGACAAAGATGGATGGGATGCCCTAATGTTTGCTGCAGGTGAAGGTTCTTTGGATATTGTAAAATATTTGGTAAGACATGGGGCTGAGGTGAATAGAAAAAACAAGGATGGTTTAACTGCTTTGGCCTATGCAGAGGAAAAAGATCATTCAGATGTTATAGATTATTTAAGGGAGATGAGTTTGTTATGAAGAGAGTTATTATATATGTTTTTCTATTAACCATAATCTTTGTTTCTTTTGTTTCTGCTGAAAAATTGTTGTATGTGATTGATGGCGACACAATTAAGATCTTGCAAAATAATGAAAAAATATCTGTGAGATTTCTTGGCATTGATACATTTGAAACCAAGGATAGTAAAAGAGGTTATCAACAAGCAAAAGAACAAGGAATCTCTATCAATGAAGTGATGGAATTTGGAGAAAGAGCAAAAGATTATTTAAAATCAATAATAAGTGACAATGTGGTCTTGAAATATGACAAAAATAATAAAAATAGTGGGCATCTTGATAAATACGACAGACTTTTAGCTTATGTTTTTACAGATAAAGGTTTATTCTTAAATGAAAAGATGTTAGAAGAGGGACATGCTCTACTTTTAACACAATATCCTCTTGAAAAAAAATATTCTGAAAAACTTTTAGAGGCTTATACTTCTGCTGTGATGACTGGAAAAGGCTTTGGGCCTATTGGAGCAGACTATAATTTATACTGGGGAAAAGATAAGTTTTGGCAATAAGCCAAATGGTTTCATTCTCATTTATTTTTTTTGATGTTTGACATTTGATCATATTGCAATGAGCTTACCCTTTATTTTTTCGTTTTTTTAGAACCCAATGGAATAAAGGGTTTGCAAGAGGTGTTATTTTATTGGGTATTTCGCTGAAATGGTTTTAAGTTATTGGTATAGCTGAAGTTTTTGTGATTTACCTCCAGTGAACTGCCGCACAGGCAGCTTAGAAGGTCTGTACGCAGACGAGCAGCTTGGAAGTTTCTAAAGAGTAAGAAAAATAAAGGGTAAAAGTAGACTGCCGCATAGGCAGCTTAGAAGGTATTGTGAAGAATGTGCAAATTATGAAAATAGTAGACTGTCGCATAGGCAGCTTAGAAGATTGGGTTCCCCGTCTTTTTATATTCTTCTACGTAGACTGCCGCATAGGCAGCTTAGAAGTTAAGCATTAAAAACTATTACCTTTAGCCGCCGTAGACTGCCGCATAGGCAGCTTAGAAGTACGGGCACAGGGTTTACGAACTGTTAAAACAGTTCACTGCCGCATAGGCAGCTTAGAAAGTTCGTTGCGCAAAGGCTTGCCCCTATTGCCGGTGAACTGCCGTATAGGTAGCTTAGAAGAATAGTGTCGTTAAAACTGTGAAAATTTGTCTGTGAACTGCCGCATAGGCAGCTTAGAAGAAACTTCTCGATTATCACAAAAAAGAGTGATAGTGAACTGCCGCATAGGCAGCTTAGAAGTAGGAAAGCTTGGAATTAAAATTAGAAGGCGAGATTCTCTTATTTTTGGACAAAAAAATTGCTGCCTAGCACAGAGAGGGCAAATTGCCCTAAGAGATAAAAATCTCTCATCTGTGCTAAACAGCTAATATTTTATTCAAGAAGATCTTCGACCCTGCTTACAGCACAGTCTAGTGCTGTAAATCCTCTTGAATCAATTATGGTTCTGCTTGCTCCCTGGGATACCAGATATCTTGCGACATCAAACCGCCCTTGTTCCGCCGCAGCCATTAGGGCTGTGGTCCCATAATGGTCTGAGCTCTCCAGATTAGCCCCGAGATCTACCAAAAACTTAGTCATCTCAAGATTTCCCTCACTAGCGGCCCACACCAAAGGCGTGGTACCGTGTTCATCCATTTCTAATTCTAAATCCGTTTTTTCCAATTTCATTAAATCAATCATCTTAATCCTCCTTTTTGCTATTTTTTTTTATTATTAAACAACACCATATGCCCAACCCATTGTGTAAACGCAACAAGATAGTCTTCTGGCATTGATTCAACCTCGTTCATTTGTTAATTTTGTTGATTGTATTGCCTGAAAAGGAAATGTGTATAAGAATAGACACATTTATAGTGCCTGGAAAAATAAAAATAAAACTTGTTTGACCAACGCCAAACTTTACCTGCGAAGACGTCTTATCCAAAAATGGATAAATCCACTTGCAGGTGTTGAATATCTCATTAAAACATAAAAATATTTTAACAAGATTTGTCTTCCGTGAGGAAGATTTGCCCGAAGGCAATAGATGTATGCTTATAACCTAATGCATACAGTTTTATTTGTCAAGAGAAATATTTATTATTGTTTAAAGTTATTAGAAACAAAAGGTAGAAAAAAAACAGAGAAATCGTAGATGTTTAAGTTGTTTTTACAAAAATTGCGATAGACGTGGGTTGTTAAAAAAACTATTGACTTTTTTCTTGTTTTATTTTTAATAGTGTTAAGTATATATTCAGTTACTTTTACAGATGTTTGACATTTGATTCTATTGTAATAGTTTTTATCCTTCCAATATTTTTTTGCTCTTTTAGAGCCCAATGAAATCAAGGGTTTGCAGAAGGCGTTATTTTATTGGGTATTTTGATAAAATGGTTTTAAGTTATTGGTATAGCTGGAGTTTTTGTGATTTACCTCCAGTGAACTGCCGCACAGGCAGCTTAGAAGCAGCAGATAATCCGTAGTCTTTAGCCTTTATTGTGAACTGCCGCACAGGCAGCTTAGAAGTCTGTAAGCTTTACCCATCTTGCTTTTCAAGAGTGAACTGCCGCACAGGCAGCTTAGAAGTCTCGATCATCACAAAAAAGCGCAATAATAGAGTGAACTGCCGCACAGGCAGCTTAGAAGTGAAAGCATCGCAAAAAGAACTGAAGGAGCTGGTGAACTGCCGCACAGGTAGCTTAGAAGCAGGAGTTCGGTTGAAATGGACAATCGATTTTGTGAACTGCCGCATAGGCAGCTTAGAAGTTAGGGTTAGAAAACATTAGATTGCAACTTAAATATAAGTTCATTCCACATATTTCGGCAATAACACTTGACATAGACAACAATAGGTGTATGTTAACCAGTGTGGGAAAAATATAAAACAACGACAGAGTGCTCTCTTTATGAATAAAAAAAATATTGGAGGTTTTAGAATGAAAAAAATTTTAGCAGTTATGATGATGCTTCTTTTTGTTGGAAGTGCATTTGCTCTGGAATTAAAAGCAAACGGTTCTTATCGTATCAGGATGTTTAACACATTTAATGGTGGTGGCTTTGATTACGGTCAACCATGGGCATTTGACAATGATGCCGACAGAGACACCTTCTTTGATCAAAGGTTTAGGTTAAACCTTACAGCGGATAATGGTGATGGTGTTAGAGGTGTTGTGCAGTTTGAAATGGGAGACTCCATATGGGGAGATGATTCTGAATACACAAGACTTGGGTCCGAAGGAAAAGACGTTGAGGTTAGACATGCTTACTTAGAGCTAGACAAGGAAGTTTATGTAAAAGCAGGGGTTTTTACATTTGCTACGCCTAATAGTATTATTTTAGATGATGAAATAGCAGGTATTGTTATGAGCAAGGAGTTTGGTGATTTTGCTGTTAACCTAATGTACTCAAGACTTTATGATGGAGGTTATGTTAACTCAAAATATGATGACGAAGATAATGATGTTGATCTCTATGGTTTAATGGTCCCTTTTAAAACAGACGCATTTAATATAACTCCATATCTTTTGTATGCTGACATTGAAAACAACTCTAAAGTAGTCGGCAAGGGTTCTGTAGGTTTGCTTGATAGAATGGCACGCCCTAACTCAGGTCCTGGCAGCGAAGCTTTTGAGGGAAGATTTGGAAAATTCAGAACTCATGACAAGTCAAATAATTTTAATTATTCTGACCCATCAAATTTAGTTTTACAATTTGATGACGGATATGGTTACTGGCTTGGGGTTGCTATGGATGGCAAAGGTTTTGATCAAATTGACTATAAATTAAATGCTGTTTATGGTTACGCAAAAGTTAAAGACCTTGCATCAGCAGGACGTGATGTTAAGTTTGAAGGTTATCTATTAGATGCATTAGCTTCTTATAATTATGAGGGCTATAAGTTTGATGTTTATGGGATGTACTCACAAGGTTATGACAAAAGTGACATTTATTCCAGGGACTTGGGGATATTGCCAACGATTAGCCCCGACTATCAACAAGGTGCTCCATTTTTCTTTAATGGGATAGGACTTGGTGATTATGCAGTTGATCCGGCTGGATATTCTATGGCAGGAGCTGCAGTTACTTTCAATTCAATAGACAAACTATCACATACATTTGACATGGCATATATTAAAAGTATGGTTAATGACAATGTACTGGATGTAGTAGATCTAAAAAGAGCGTATTATAATGACTTTTATCAAGCAGCTTTTATTTCTGACTATAAAATAGCAGAAGGGACAACAGTTTCTATGATGTTAGGCTATTTACAGCCAGAGGCTAGTAGTAAAGTAAAAAGCGTTGAAGATGATCCAGCTTATGCAATAAATTTTCGTTTACAGTATGATTTTTAAGGAAGCATTAGAAAATATCTTTAAGATTAGCCCGCTTTTTGCGGGCTTTTTTATAAAAAGTTAGCGAGAAGACTGTCTCTTTTAAGTGGCAGATGAATCGCTGTGCTTTTAAAATAGCTCTTGACTTTTAAGTAAACAGAGTGCATATTAAATATATGCGC
>JGI24023J19991_10000189_pt1 | contig 45324 bp, 33 predicted proteins | sample Cruoilmetagenom1_FD_19991 | JGI IMG/M metagenome (IMG submission 19991)
TACCCCCGCTTCCTGCAGGAATCTACGGACTGATTTTACGGCACCCTTGTTGGTAACACGCTTTGGATGTGGCCTATGAAATACAGCCCGAACCTCATTGAGTGCAACCCGTACACGCGAGCCTCTACCTTCTGAAATATTAGCGCCGAGAGCAATAAACAAAGATTCAATGTTCAGGCCTTTCGAATATGCGTTTCAGAGTTCTCCGCTGTTTTTTGTTCACAATGCTATGATATCACCGATTGATACTATATCAAGAATATATTTCTCACACCCAACGCCGCTAATCAGCCGCGCGGCTTTTTGCGTCGGCTGCATTAGCCTTGTTCAGGGATTATTAGCAATTCCCCTTTGCTTACGAAATCAGAATCAACCAGCGCAAGTCGCTTGAAAGTAGAATTTGGTACGCATGATTCGACATGGCAAATGACATTAGCTTTTTGTTCATGGTACTCGTTGTTAATTCTCTTTACAAAAAAAGTCACACACGCCAATCAATTGGGTGTCGATATTTTCATAGCTCATGCTTGTTTTCTTTGTAACTCTTTTTTTCACACGCCCTTCAATACTTCAATCCTGTCACCAACCCAGCCACCCGCAACAACATCTTCGCCGTTCATCGTTCTTTTGTCTAAATCCGCTTCTTCCTGCTCATAGTATGCTATAGCAATCTGAACGGATTCAATCTGTGAACCGTGATCATAAATCCATCCGTCAGCCTTACCTTAGGGCTCGCGTTGAGTCGTCTCGGTGATCCCCGTTTCGACGCGAAACGAATGACGCCGGGGCCTGTTGCAAGGGGTTGACGGACAAGTTGAACGACCTCGGGGTTCAGATGACCCTGCCGACGGAAGCACTGTGGGAATGGTTCCGATCTTTTCCGGCGCCTCTGCCCGCTGTCTTCATTTCAGCCCAATCTTCCAGTTCCATAGCCCCGGACGCTTTTTGATGGTCACGGCGGGCGGCACCGGCTCGTCCAGGTGGACGAACATCCGGATACCGGCCCGCTGGAGGAGCGTTCGCTTTTCGGTGAGGTCGAGCTTCCAGTTGGGAAAGATCCAGTAATCCGGACCGTGCCGGTCCGCCCAGGCCTGCTCGCCCCGGGGACTGTCGAAGGGAACACGCAGCTTCATGTCTTCGGCCAGGGTTCGGGAGATGCACAGGGGCCAGTGGGCAGAGAGCACGATGCCCAGCGGCAGCGGGCTCCGGCTGCACAGGTACAGGATGTCGGCCTCACCCAGTTCCGGGCTGACAAAGGCCCCGCCAAAGCCCAATGTTTTAAGCGTATCCAAGCAAAGGGCATTGGCGGCATTGCAAAACGGGCCGGCCCACAGGTTCAGTCCCTCGGGACGGTTGAACAGGGCCATCTGCCAGGGGGCATTGAGAACAAACCGGCGTGCCCCGTTTTCAAGGCACTGCCGCAGCAGACCGGCCACCCGGGCTTCATCGTCCGGCCAGATTACCGGCGGCAGCCAGATCCACGCGCCGATGCCGGCCGATTTGCCGATATTGGCCGCTGCTGTTTCCGAAAGCCAGATACCCACGGGGTTTCGCCCCGATGCCCGGGAGGGCGTGCGGCTCACCCGCACCTCCATCGGGTGGGTGCGCTTTTCAGCCGGCCGGGGGCGTACCGCCTTGAATCGGGAAGTGCCGATCGATTTCAGCGGTGCGGCTGAGGCTTCCACGTCGGCCATCCTCGTTTCCAGGGCCTTTTCCCGGCGATCGGTGAGAAACACCGGCGCACCGGGCACGGGTGCTTTTTTCCCTCCCAGATTCAACGGATAGCGTCCTTTTTTGGGAACCAAGCGGGTCACCCGGCAGATGGTGTGGCCGGCCTCATCCTCGTAACCCACCCGCAGTACATCTCCGGGCAAAAGGGCCTGACGGACCACCACCCAGGGATTTTTTACCGGCCCCTGCACCTTGCCCATGAAGAGGCCCGAGGCGGTCTGCCGCCGGGTATCGATCGGTTTTTGGGGCCGCTGGGGCAAAAAATTATAGTGCGTGGCCTCGCGCCCCAAACTCTGGGCCAGCAGGTCCAGGGCATCGCGCTTGGCCCTGGCGTCCCGGCCCTGATCCCGCAGCATCCGATAGGCGGATACGCTGTAGTAGACGTAATGCGGGCCCTTTTTACGGCCCTCGATTTTCCAGGCCAGCACTTTTTTGACCTGTCCCAGGATCTTGACCAGCACGTCTGCGGAGAAATCCTGGCATGAGAAGGCCCGCGCTATCTTACCCTCCTGACGGTAGTAACGGCGGCAGGGCTGGACGCAGCGCCCCCGCAAACTGCTTCTTCCGCCCATGTAGCTGCTCCAGTAGCAACGGCCGGACACCCCGTAGCAAAGCGCCCCGTGAATGAATGCCTCCAGCCCCATGGATTCGGGACAGGCGGCGGCCATGGCCTTGATCTCATCGATGGAAAGTTCTCTGGGAACCACGACCCGGTCTACGCCAAGTTTTCTGGAAATAAACCCCAGGGCCTTGGGGAAACTGACGTTGGCCAGGGTGGAGAGATGAATTTCACCATCGAACCCCGTCTGGCGGGCCAGGGCGACGACACCCAAATCCTGGACGATCAGGGCATCGGGTTTAACATGGCGCTGGAGGTCGTCAATCATCCGGCCGGCCATGTCCAGTTCGTCGGGCTTGAGCAGGGCGTTGATGGTGACATAGACCTTGACCCCCCGGTCGTGAGCCAGGCGAACCAGCTGGGCCAGCTCCTCGAGGGAAAAATTCTTGGCCGCCATACGCGCCGACATGGATTTGAGACCGCAGTAGACGGCGTCGGCGCCGGCAGCCAGGGCCGCCAGAAATGCGGCCCGGTTTCCCGCCGGGGCCAGAATGGCCGCTTGATGGGTAGATGTCATATTCACCTTTGGGCAATTTCCTTTTTCTTGAACCGTCGTTTCAGCGCCGTCCCCGTGACCATGGCCGATAGAATATATCCTCAATACCCAAACCGGTCAAGGCGACGGATAGAACGGAAATCGGAGGACAGGGTTCCTAAATTATTCCCCTGACACCCCCGCCCCTTGCTGAACCGACAAGCTGTCTTATAGTTAGGGAGTCACCGGATAACCGATCATTTGATCATTAGATTGCGGATGGGCACGAAAGGATGGCATATGAAACTGGCAGTCAGCGGCAAAGGCGGCGTGGGCAAAACGACATTTTCTTCTCTTTTGGCGCGGACGTTGAGCGACCAGGGAAAGAAAGTACTGGCCATTGATGCGGACCCCGACGCCAACCTGGCGGCGGCGCTGGGGATTGCCGACGCCGACGAGGTCACCCCTATCGCAGAGATGAAAGAACTGATCTTCGAGCGCACCGGCGCCCAGCCCGGCACCATCGGCGGATTCTTCAAACTCAACCCCAAAGTGGACGACATCCCCGACACCCTGTCCGCCCGGTTGGACAATATCAAGCTCATGCGCCTGGGCAGCGTAAAAAAGGGCGGGTCCGGTTGCCTGTGCCCCGAGTCCACCCTGCTCAGGGCCCTGGTGACCCATGTGGTGCTGGGACGCAACGAAGTGGTCATCATGGACATGGAAGCGGGCATCGAACACCTGGGACGGGCCACGGCCCAGGCCGTGGACAAACTGATCGTAGTGGTGGAGCCGGGCCGCCGAAGCATCGACACGGCCAAGCATATCCGGCATCTGGCCGCCGAAATCCGGCTGGACCACATCGCCGTGGTGGGCAACAAGATCCGCGGCCCCAAGGACGAAGAATTTTTACGCACCCACCTGCCCGACTTTGAATTCTTAGGATTTATTCCCTATGACGACACGCTCATCGAAGCCGATCTTTCCGGTGCGTCTCCCTATGACAGCGCCTCCACGGCCAAGCAGATCGTGGTCGGCATCATCGACAAGCTTATAGCGCTACCTGATGAATAAACCCACCAAGGGCGCCCCCCGGGGGCGCCACCGATACCCGTCGCGACGAAAACCCCAGGGCAAACAACCGCACCGCCGGGAGCAGATCTCCCCCGGGGCCGACCCTCAGCTCAAAGCCGTCTTTACCGGCATCGGCATTCCGAAACGAACCCCCTTCACTCCGGACCGGTTCCAGATCGAAGCCGTGGCGGCCATGGCCGCGTCCGACTGCCTAGTGACCGCCCCCACCGGCGCCGGCAAGACCTGGATCGCCGTTCAGACCATCCGGCGCACTTTTGAACGGGGTGGACGGGCGTGGTACGCCTCGCCGCTTAAAGCGCTCACCAATGCCATGCTCATGGAGTTTTCCAAAATTTTCGGTTCCGACAATGTGGGTATCCTCACCGGGGACCGCAAGGAAAGCCCCGACGCCCCCATCATCGTCGGCACCACCGAGATTCTGAGAAACCAGCTTTACGATGCCATGCACCAGGGTATCTCGTTGAATACCGACTTGGTTGTGTTGGACGAGGCCCATTTCCTGGGAGACGAGGAGCGCGGCGTGGTCTGGGAAGAGACCATGATATACCTGCCCCCGCGCATCCCCCTGCTTATGCTTTCGGCCACAGTGGGCAATGCCGGCGCCATCGCCGACTGGCTGACCACCATCCGCGACCGTCCCTGCACGGTGGTGGCCGAAACCCAGCGGCCCGTTCCGCTCTATCCCATGGTGTTTCATCCATCGGGAACGCTTTTACCGCTGAAAGCCAAGGGGGGCCGGGGAGCCAAAGTGCTCCACAAAAAAGTTGAAAGCCTGATCGGCGGAAAGCGGCAGACGGAGCCGTTCGGTCGCCGGGGCCTGCCCCCGTTTGGCGACATTCTCAAGGTGCTCAAGGCCTATGACCTGTTGCCGGCCATCTTCTTTTTAAAATCCCGCAGCGACTGCGATGCCGCCCTGAGCCTGAGCCATGGCGCCGTGGCCCTGAGCGACGCCAAAAAGGCCCGCATTTTAGAACGGGTTCGAACACTCACCGACGGCTCCCCACACCTGGCCCGGCACCGCCAGCGCATTCATCTGGAGCAGGCCGGTGTCGGCGCCCACCACAGCGGTCATCTTCCCGGCTGGAAGCTGGTGGTCGAGAACCTGATGAGCGAGGGCCTGTTGACCGCCGTCTTTGCCACCTCCACCGTGGCCGCCGGCGTCAATTTCCCGGCGCGGACCGTGGTGTTCTTCAACTCGGACCGGTTCAACGGCACTGAATTCATCCCCCTCGACGCCACCCAGCTTCACCAGATGACCGGCCGGGCCGGCCGCCGGGGCATGGATAAAATCGGCTTTGCCCTGGCTGTACCCGGCCGCTTCATGGACCTGCACCTGGTGGCCCGAATGCTTTCGTCCCGGCCGGGAAAAGTGCTCAGCCGCATCCGCATCAATTTTTCCATGGTCCTCAACCTGCTGCTCTCCCACACCCCGGCCCAGGTGGAAGAGCTGCTCAAGCGATCATTTGCCACCTGGCTGATCATTACCAAGGCCGAGGACAGCCGCCGGAAAAGCCGCATGGCCGATATTCACGAGGTCCTGTGGGAAGATTTCCTGCGCCACCTGGAGTTCCTCAAGGAAACGGGCTTTGTGGGCAGTGACGACCGGCTCACCAATGACGGCCTCTGGGCATCACAATTACGCGTGGACCAGCCCCTGCTGGTGGCCGAATGCCTACGCCAGGGACTGCTTCCCGACGGGGATGCGACCCGGATGGCCGGTGTGTTCGCCTGCCTGGTCAACGAAAGGGAAACCGATGACCGCATGGAGGGCCGCCTGTTGCCAAACCGCCTCAAAACAACAGTCACCCGTATCCAGAAAAAGCTGACCGGATTCGCCCGCCACATGAAATCCCGTGGTTTTGACGTACGCCGGTTCTACCTGCGCCCCGCCGCCATGACCCATGCTTGGGCCTCGGGGAATCCGTGGGAACTTATCATCAAAGATTACGGCATGGCCGAAGGCAACCTGGCCATGCTGATGATGCGCACCGCCGACAACCTGCGCCACGCCGCCAACTTGGTGGATGTGTTTCCCGAATCCGCTGCCACGGCCCGCGAAGCCATCGGCCTAATCCTGAAAACACCGGTGGTGGAAGGCGCGGATGAGGGTGAAGGGGACGATGCTGCATTCTGAAATGCTTTGAAACTTTGTAGCCTGAACCAACCTTTCCGAATTCTGTGCAATTTTAATTGCTTATTGCTTGCGACGCCCCTTGCGACGCGCCTGCACGAGTTTGATTTCACCGTAGGAAACATCGGCGCCCAGGGCCTGCTTGATTTCACCAAATGGCTTCCCCTGTAATCGCGAAAGTTCCTGTTCGATGGTCTGCTGTTTCTCAGGTGAGAGGAGTTGGTTTATCTCAACCTTACCCGCTTCTACCCAATGGGCCATGTGCCCCTCGATGGTGGAAAGCACCAAGCCCCGCTGATCAGCAATTTGGGTCATGCTCAGCCCCCTATCAAACAGGTCCAAACTGACCTGTTTGGTGTCGATGCGGGGCGATTTGGAATTCCTGGCTTTCGACTCGGACGGTGTGGATACGGGAAGGGTCACCGCCTCGATCTTGTGTTGCCGGCGGTACGCGCCAACCATGGCGACCAATTCCTCTCCGTAGCGTTGCGCCAATCGTTTACCGATCCCCTTGATCTGTTGCAGGGCCATCAGCGTGTCCGGCAGATTGACGGCAATCTGTATCAGGGTCTTCTGGTGCAGGACCTTGTAAGGGGCAGCCTCTTCGTCCGCCGCCTTGCGGCTGCGCCAGTCTTTCAATGTCTGAAACAATTCGGGATGGGCGATATCGGATTCGGAATAGGTTGGGGCTTTCGGCGTCTCCTTTTTCTTGTCGGTGGTGACGGCCGCAGCCGAAACGGCCCGAAAGTACCTTGAGGGTGAGAACCCCTGCTTACAGGATTGCACGGCGGCCAGTTTGACATCGATCGCTTCGCGCAGGAATTTGAGGGTATTGTTTATCTTCTTTTTTAGTGCTTTGTTGTCCGTATCCACTTGCAGATCGGGAATCTCTCGGCCGGGGCCCGTTGCAATCTTCTCCTCAAAATAAGCCGATGCCTTGGAAATCCGCTCAACGATGGCCGCATCATCCACCGGCGGGGTGGCGGCTGAGAAGAGTCCCCGAAGCTGTCGTTGGAAGCTATCGCCTACCGTGCATATCTCGGCCTCGGCCTTTTTCCGCAGTTCTCCGATATCAACCGCGCCGGAGACTTGCACCACCCCGGGATTACCCAGCGCCAGTCCCGCCAGGCGACTCAACAGGGCACGCAAACGCTGGAAATCGAAGCATTCCATGAGCAATTGCCGCTGGTATTGGATTTTGGATGCCTCCAGTTGATCCGCGGTCGGACTTTTTTGCTTCGTCTCTTCGTTGAAACGGCGCACGACGGGATCGGTTTTGATTGCCGTTGATGGGAGCGGCCTGGAAAGCACCATCCCCTCCAGGGTCCGACAGCGGCTCAGCGCCACGTATACCTGTCCATAGGCAAAAGCGGCTTGGGCGTCGATAATGGCCTTGTCAAAAGTGAGGCCCTGACTCTTGTGGATGGTGATGGCCCAGGCCAGCCTGAGGGGATATTGCCTGAAGGTGCCGACGGTGTTTTCAGTAATTTCCAGCGTTTTTCGGTCAAGCGTATATTCAATGTTCTCCCAGGCAATTGGTTCGACTGAGATCTCTTTTGCATCTCCAGGGCATTGGATGTGAATATCGCTGCCGCTGATACGCGATATCGTGCCGATTTTTCCGTTGAAGTAGCGTTTTTCAGGCGACAAGTCGTTGCGGACAAACATCACCTGGGCGCCCGTCTTCAGTTTGAGCGTTGCAGCAGTCGGGTAAGTATGGTCGGGAAAGTCGCCCTCAATTTCAGCCTCGAACCGGTGAAATTGTTGCGACAGCGCCTCAAGCCGGGAATCATTGATGCTGTCGGCCTTCCGGTTATGGGTGCTGAGCATGATATACCCGTCGCTCTCGTCGGGGGTAAAATCAGCCACATGGCGGGTATTGAGATCCTGGAGCACGGTGGGGTTGAGCCGGTTGTTACGCACACGGTTGAGCAGGTTGATGAAATGACTGTCGGCCTGGCGATAAATATGCTTCAGTTCGATGGTCACCATTTCGGTCTGTCCCAAGGCGTTGCTGCTGAAAAAATAAGGCGAGGCATAGTACGGGTCGAGTAGTCGCCAATCCTTCTCCTTGACCACCGGCGGCAATTGGAACAGATCGCCGATCATCAACAACTGCACACCGCCAAACGGAAGGTCGCTGTACCGGTAGCGGCGCAGGATACTGTCCACACCATCCAGCAGATCGGCCCGTACCATGCTGATCTCATCGATCACCAAGAGATCGAGGCTCTTGATGATGCCGATTTTTTGGTTGCTGAATCGATACTGGGAACGGTTGGTTTCACTGCCCGGCACAAACGGCCCGAAGGGAAGCTGGAAAAACGAATGCAGCGTCACGCCACCGGCGTTGATGGCGGCAACACCGGTAGGCGCCGTGACAACCAACCGCTTGGGGCTGTCTTTTTTTAAGGCGCGGAGAAAGGTCGTCTTGCCCGTTCCGGCGTTGCCGGTAAGGAAAAGATTACAGCCGGTGTCCCGTACAAATTCGCCGGCGAGTTTCAGTTCCGGGTTGGTGGTATTCATTTTCGCCCTATTTTTTTTCCGAGTGGTGCCCCATGGAGCCATCCCTATTTCACGGCCCTCCAAAGCAGTGTAATAACGCCGGCCAGCAGAAACAGGCTCTCCACCATAAATTCCAGGCGCAAGCTGGGCAGCATCCGGCCCTTTTGGTAGGCATCAACCAGAATCAACATGGCCACCGGACAGAGGGTCAGGAAAAAACCAAGCCTGGAAACCAGACCAGAGGCTGCCCCGACAGATACCAGAATCATACTGCCGATCAATATTCTTTTCAGCAGCACAATGGTTTTGCGGTTCCCCATCAGGATGGGCAAGGTTTCCTTGCCCATGATGCGGTCGCCCTGAACATCCAGCAAGTCGAAAAATGCGGTTCGGGCAAACACCAGGGTGGTGGCCCAGACGAACACCACACCGATCTCGACGGTCATCGATTCCTTTCCGGTGATCCCGGGTAGCAACGCCGCCACGACGCCCCAGGCCACGGCGATAAGATACGTTTTTGAACCGGGAAGGTCCTTGATACGCCGGAACTTAAACCCGAAACGGTGGGGTATCAAATACAGGTTGTAGGAGAGGCCCAACAGGCTCATGACCAGCAGGATCGCAAAGGCAGCGGTTCCCATGGCCGATGCGGCGATGATGCCCAGGCCGCCGGCGGAGAACGCCACGACCGACAACCGGAACCGGTACCGCTCATAAAATCGGGCCCGTTCCGGATCGTTGTATGTATCCTCGGCCGTACCGGTAAGGTGGTTGAGCAGGTGCATGGAAAGCACGTAAAGCATGGCCACGGCCACCGGGGCAACAGCAGGCGTCATCCTCAACAACCGGGTACAGGCCAGGCAAAGGCATCCGGCACCCGCGGCCACGTAAGCATTGGTCAGCAGCAAACCTTGCAGCACCGAATACACGGTCCTGACGGTGACGACCCGCTTCTGGGTCGGCAGCCGTTCCAGTTCCCGGTATACCCGCTTGATGATCCAGTTGGGCGTAGAGGCCCCGGCCGTGATGCCCACCCGGCCGACACGATCCAGGCAGCAAGATTCAAGTTCGGCTTCAGTTTCCACATGAAAGGCCGGTTTTCCGGTATCNTTGGCAATTTCAGCCAGTCGTTGGGTGTTGCCGCTCTGCTTCCCCCCCACAACAATGACGGCATCCACACGATCGGCCAGCTGTTTGACCTCCAACTGCCGTTTTTCCGTCGAATCGCAGATGGTGTCAAAGACCTTGTAATGGGGGAAGGTTGCAGCTGCCCAGGCTTTGACCCGATCGATGAATCGCATGTTCTGGGTAGTCTGGGCCACGATGATGGCTTGGTCGAAGGCAGGCAAGGCTTCTATTTCCGCCATGGTGCTGACCACGACTCCCGAATCACCGGCATATCCCATCAATCCCACCACTTCAGGGTGGTCCCTGTCGCCGATGATGATGATCGAAAAGCCCTTGCGGGCATGGACGCGGATGATGCTCTGAACCCGGATGACGCGCGGGCAGGTAGCATCCACCACCTGGAACCCCGCCTCCTTGAGCCGCTGCTTGTCCTCGGGAGGCACCCCGTGAGCCCGCACCAGAACCGTTCCGGTTCCCCGCTCCGGAATCGTTTTCAGGACCGTGATCCCCTTTTCCACAAACAGGGATAACACCTGGGGATTATGGATCAGGGGACCATAGGTGTAGATGGGCGAGGCACATTTAGCCGGCGCATCCAAGGCCAGTTCAACAGCCCGCCTCACTCCCATGCAGAAGCCGGCGGTCTTGGCAATCTCGATCTTCATCGATGGTCCTGTTCAAAAATAGAGCCACGTAACTGATGAGTGTCCCTCCATAAATGGTGGATTGTGGCTCAGATCAAGGCCGCACCGTTGTTGAAACCGCAGGCGTAGCAGCGCTACGTCGAGGATTTCGATAACGCGAGAACACAGATATGGCCCGCAAGATGCCATTTATGGGTGGGCACTGATGAGCGGTTTCAGGTGATCCATCACCAGGGTCTCCACCAGGTAGGGCAGGGGGGTATCCGACATGCCGATCAGGTCAACCCTTTCCTGGGAAATGGGCAAAATGAGCTTGGTGGCCGCACATCCACACACGGCTTCGGCCATCTTCGGCGTTATCTCACCCATCATGGCGTGAGCCAGCATGATGCTCAGGGTACCGATCACCACATCCGCCCGGGCGACCGTCCACACAATGGCGTTTTCCCCCGAGGCCCCCCGGTTGGCCCGGGACTTAAGCATCTGGGCGGTGGCGATGGCATTGGTTCCCAGGGCGATGGTCTCTACGGACTCACCGAAATGCCCTTTAATTTTCTTGATAATGGTGCTGCCGATGCCGCCGCCCCGGCCGTCGACAACACAGACCATTTTTCGTGAAGTCGGTCGAACCATAACCATTACCTAACCCGGACAAACCGGAATCAACCGATTCCCACGTCCAAATCCTGAATCTTCCCAGTCAAGGCATTCAGGTGACGGGGCGTGAGTCCCACGCAGGGTACGCCGAAATGATGAGAAATGCCGCACAACGCAAATATTATGTGTTTTATCAAATCGTTATAATTTTTTCGCCCGAGCCCGAGCCTTACGTTTGTGCTTGGGCAGCCGCCGGCTGGGCCCTTTCTTTCGCGTGGTGGGCACCCATCCGGAGGATTCGACCACCTCTCCGTCACCTTTTAGCGATAGGTATCGGGCCATGGCAATCTTTTCCTCGAAGCTCGCCGAAGTGATCACCGTAGCCCCGGCCGACTCGGCAGCGGCCATGACTTCCCGGTCGCTGCTGACCACCAGGGCCTTTGCCTTTTCACGGTTGGCCATGCGCCGAATCAAATCGTCAGCGCTTTCGCCTCCCTGGGAATAGTGAATGACGATGCCCTTGACACGATCCCGTGAACCGTAAAGAGATGCCGCGTCATTGCCGTCGAAGACCACCGTAATGGCATGCGGTTTGAGTCTTTTATAGGCCGCCAAAAGGTCCACCAGGGCATCACGGCCCGACTGCATGTCCTGCCGGTCCAGCCCGGCCAGTTCAGGGGACTGGCGGATCAGGTTGTAGCCGTCGATGATGATGTGAATGGCCATAATACTTAGCCGGTCCGGAGCATGCCCAGCAGCCGGTCCAGGTCATCGTCGCTGAAAAAATCGATCTCCACCCGACCCTTCTTTCGCTTACGCTGAATCCGGACCCGGGTGCCGAAATGACGGGACAAATCTTCGGAAACATCGTTGAAATAGCGTTGGTCAGGAGACAATTCCGGAATATGAGCCGGCTTTTGCTGCGCATTGATCCGTTTGATCAGGGCTTCGGTCTCGCGTACGGACAGTTTTTTTGCCGCCACTTCCCGCCACGCGGCCTGCTGCTTAGCCGGCGTGTCGGCCCCCAGCAGGGCCCGGGCGTGGCCCATGCTCAATGTGCCCGCCATGATGGCGTCCTTGATCGGTTCGGAAAGCTGGCGTAGCCGCAGGAAGTTGGCCACGGCGCTGCGGCTCTTTCCCACCCGTTCGGCGGCCTGGCCCTGGGTCAGGTCGAATTCGGTGATCAGCCGATGGTAGGCCTCGGCCTCCTCCATGGGGTTGAGGTTCTCCCGTTGGACATTCTCCACGATGGAAAGCTCCAGCATCTTGGCATCGGAGACATCCTTAACCACCACCGGCACCCGGTCCAAAGCGGCGAGTGTCGCCGCGCGCAGACGCCGTTCGCCGACCACCAATTCGTAGCCCACATCATCAGCGCGCACCAGCAGGGGCTGGATGATGCCCTGGCTACGAATGGACTCGGCCAGTGCTTCCAGCTCGTCCGCTGAAAAATGACGTCGCGGCTGGTAGCGGTTCGGCCGAATCATGTCGATCTCACACAAAAAATAATCGCTTCTCACCGGTGACGATGAATCGGAAAGTCCCTCCATGACGCCCAGATCCGGAATCAACGCATCGAGCCCCTTGCCCAAGACAAGTTTGCGTTTCTTTTTGGCGCTGGAACGGGCGCTGTGTTGCTTTGTGTTTTCTGACATCTGGTATCCTGAGCCGTTGTTTTCTGGGATAGACCGATCGTCGGCGTTCGGGTATGGCCCGTCAGGCACGTCCGGCATGATTGGCGGCCATGATCTCCTTGGCGAGGGCAAAATAGCTGACAGCCCCGGAAGACATGGCATCGTATAGCAAGATAGGCTGACCGAAACTGGGTGCCTCGCCGAGGCGAACATTGCGGGGAATCGTCGTCTTGAACACCAGCTCCTTGAAATGATTTTCTGCGTCCTCGGCCACCTGGTGACTCAAATTGGTACGGCGGTCAAACATGGTCAGTAAAATACCGCCGATTGTGAGTTTCGGGTTCAAACCACTCTTGATCCGCTGGAATGTCTGAACCAGCTGACTGAGTCCCTCCAGGGCATAAAATTCACACTGAAGCGGAATCAGCAGGGCATCGGCGGCCGTCATGGCATTTACGGTGAGCAGGCTCAACGAGGGAGGACAATCGATAATGATATAATCGAATTTTTCTGCCACCGGCGCCAGCAGGCGCCGCAAGGCATGCTCTCTTTGCGCCCGGTCCATCATCTCCACATCGAAGCCGATCAGTTCCACCCGGGAGGGCATCACCTTAAGGGATTCAATCTGGCTGTCGACAATGACCCCATCCGCCTCGGCATCGCCGATCATCCCGTGATAGAGGGTTTTAACCAAAGCAGTTTTGTCCAAACCCATACCGGTCGTGGCATTGGCCTGGGGGTCACAGTCCACCAAGAGTGTCCGTTTTTCAGAAACGGCCAGCGCCGCGGACAGGTTGACTGCCGTGGTGGTCTTGCCCACTCCCCCTTTCTGGTTGGCGATACAAATAATCTGTGCCATGGCGCTCAGCTGTAACACAAAACATGCTGTTTGAAAAGTAGATTAGAATGTGCCATGCTAGATCGGGAAGGGGTAAGTAAATAGCCACCGGCGTTAAACCGAAAGCAAGATTAACATGCCGATAAAAAATAAAATATTCACCATGATCACGATGGCTGCATTTCTCGTTTCCACCATCGTGGTCATGGTTCCCGAAGGGAATTGCATCACCATTCAGGAAGAACGGGAACTGTCCAAAGCGTTTATGAAGGTGATCCGGTCCCAATTCCGGCTGATCGAGGATCCGATTATCGTTGATTATGTTAACCAGGTGGGTAAACGAATCTTGACTGTCGTCCCGCCCCAGCCCTTTAGGTATCAATTTTATGTGATCCATGAAGATACCTACAACGCCTTTGCCACCCCGGCCGGACACATATTCATCAACAGCGGCCTGTTCGCCGCACTGGAATCCGAAGAGGAACTGGCCGGCATCATCGGCCATGAAATCTCCCATGTGGTCTGCCGCCACATCTCCGACCGCATCGAAAATTCAAAGAAGATCGGTATGGCTACGCTGGCCGGCATGGTGGCCGGGGTGTTGCTGGGCGTCGGCGGCGTCGGTGCGGCGGCCAGTGCCGTCACCATAGGGTCGGTGGCCGCCGGACAGACGGCGGCCCTGGCCTACAGCCGCGAAAACGAAATGCAGGCGGATCAGCTTGGTTTGGTATACTTGACCCAAGCCGGCTACAGTGGCGCGGGATTGCTGACATCGTTGAAGAAAATCCGCAGCAAGCAGTGGTATGGATCCGAGCAGATCCCCACCTACCTGACCACGCACCCGGCCTCGGAATTACGCATGAGCTACATCGACAACTGGCTGAACCACAACCCGGCCGAAAATACTGGAAAGCAGATAGATACCGGTGCGTTCGACTTGGCCCATACCCGACTGACAGCCCTCTACACCGATGAAAAAATCGCTCTGAATCACTTCAAGTCGGAGCTTGACGAATCGCCGGGCGACCCACTGGCCCATTACGGATACGCGCTGACATTGATGCGGGGCGAAAAAGGGCACGAAGCCGCCGTTCATATGAAGCAAGCCATCGAGGGCAATGCCATGGCCACCCATATGCTCCAGGACCTGGGCAGAATCTATTTTCAGGACGGCCAATACCAAAAAGCCATGCAGGCCCTCTTGGCCGGCAATTCCGATAAAAACCCCGAGGGCCAACTCTATCTGGGCCGCACCCAGATGGAACTTGGCCGGATGGCGGAGGCCAAGGATACCTTCGAAAACCTGGTCCGCGACAACGGGAACTATTCCCAGGCCTACTATTATTTGGGGGAAAGCAGCGGCCGGCTGGGGGACATGTTCGGCGCCCACTACAACTTGGGTCGCTTTTATCTGCAGATGGGCGACCGGAAAAATGCCGGTTTTCATCTGAACCGAGCCCTGAAACTGGCCGTCGACGACGCCCGGAAAAAAGCGGTGAGACATCAACTCGAGGAGCTGGGCCCGAAGAAAAAGAGAAAGCCCGGCGCGGGATGATTCCGTTTTCAACGCCATCAACCGGCGCGATTCATGCCCTTTGCCAACGACATGGAGGAGGCCAACCACCTGATCGAAAAATGAACTCGTCAATCATATTTCAGACGGATTCGTCACTTTTAGGATCGTGAACTTTATTTCGTCCCCACTCCACAATGTGAAGTTATTTTTGCGCGAGCCCTTAGTTACGATCGAATCGGGAAAACTGCATGGAAAAGGTTCCGCGCCCTTGGGTGGCGGACCGCAAGTTGGTTGAGTAGCCGAACATCTTGGCCAGGGGAACGATGGCCTTGATGGTCTGCGCCCCCGGCTTGGATTCGATCGATTCGATCTTACCGCCCCGGGCATTCAGGTCCCCGATCACCTCCCCCATGAAATCTTCGGGCACAATCACCTCGACAGCCATAATGGGGTCCAGCAAGAAAGAAGCGCCGGCGGACAAGGCCTCTCTGACGGCCATGGAAGCGGCCACGGTAAAGGCCAGTTCCGTCCCGCCGGACTCCCGGGTGCTGGCCCCGGTGAGCACGGCCTTTACATCCACCACCGGATACCCCATGAGGATGCCGCTCTCGAGAGATTCCATCACCCCTTTTTCCACCGCTTTTTCCAGCGCCGGGGCAAGATCCGCCTCATTCAGGAGAGACGCGAAACGATTGCCTTCACCGCGGGAAAGTGGCTCCAGCCGAAGCGTGACTTCACCGTAATGGCGATTCCCGGCCACTTCTTTATCGAACACCGCGGTGCCGTCGGCGGCGGATTCGATGGTTTCCCGGTAAACCACCTGGGGCTTGCCCACATTGACCTGGGTGTTGAATTCACGCTGCATTCGGCTGGTGATGATTTCCAGATGCAATTCCCCCATGCCGGAGAGAATCGTCTGGCCGGTGTCTTCGTCTTCCCGCACCAGCAAGGTGGGGTCTTCGGCCATGAACTTGTTCAGGACCAGTTGGAGTTTCTCCTGGTCGCCGTGGGTCTTCGGCTCCACGGCCACGGAAATTACCGGCTCGTAGAAATCCATCTTCTCCAGCAGCACCGGACGATCCTGGTCGCACAGGGTCTCACCGGTAGAAGAGTCTTTGAGTCCCACCACCCCCACGATGGCGCCGGGCCCCACCATGTTCACCCGCTCCCGCTTATTGGCATGCATCTTAAGAATGCGTGACAGCTTCTCCTTCTTCTTGCGGCTGGGATTATAGACATCGGTACCGGCCGAAAGTCTGCCGCTGTATACCCGCACATAGGACAGCTTACGGCCTTCCACCATGGAAACCTTGAAAATCAGCGCCGCCAGAGGCGCTTTCTCCTCCGGGCGGCACAGGATGGACTCTCCGGTCTCCGGATGAACGCCCGTGATGGCCGGGACTTCGGCCGGGCTGGGAAGGAATTGGACAATGGCGTCCAAGAGGGGTTGTACCCCTTTGTTTTTCAATGCACTGCCGCATAGCACCGGCACCATCTTAAGCGCGACCGTGACTTTTCGGATGGCGGTCAGAATAGTCTCCGTGTCGATGGGGGTTTCGGCCAGGTAGGCTTCCATGATCCCGTCGTCGACCTCGGCAAGGGACTCCAGCAATTGATCCCGGTATATTTCCGCATCCTCCATAAGGTCTGCATCGATATCTCCGGCACTGAAGCTGGCGCCTAGCGAGTCATCGTCCCACCGGATCTGCTGCATGCGGATCAGATCGACAACGCCGGAAAAGCTGTCTTCGGTGCCCGCCGGAATCTGAATGATCAGGGGGTCGGCCTTGAGCCGGTCGCGCATCATCTGGACGGCGCCGAAAAAGTCGGCGCCGATTCGGTCCATTTTGTTGATGAGGGCAATCTTGGGCACCTGGTAACGGTCGGCCTGGCGCCAGACCGTCTCCGACTGGGGTTCGACACCGCCCACGGCACAAAACACCCCCACGGCCCCATCCAGTACGCGCAGGGATCGCTCCACCTCAATGGTAAAATCCACATGACCCGGCGTGTCGATGAGCTGGATATCCCGGCCATTCCACCGGCAGGTAGTCACCGCGGAAGTAATGGTAATGCCCCGTTCCTGTTCGTCGACCATCCAGTCCATCACCGCTTCACCGTCGTGGACCTCGCCGATTTTATGGGAACGCCCCGTATAGTAAAGCACCCGTTCGGTGACCGTGGTCTTGCCGGCATCGATGTGGGCGATAATACCGATATTGCGGATATTGTTGAGCTTGTCTGTTTTCTTCTTCATCGTGTCAACAGCATGTCTGCAGTTAAAGGAAATTCAAGCGCCAGGTGACCGGTCAAGGTCTGAACCTCCGCACCGTCAATGAGGATCTTCACCCGATCAATTTCTGAAACATTTAGGATCAGGGAATTGACCACCGAAAATAGTGTCAATTGTGCCAGTCGGCAACTCCCGGGGTGATTTTTTCGGATTCGGGCGGTAAAATCCACCACCGCCGTACCGTCATCGAGCAGAAAGAGGGATCTCAGTTGCGTACCGGCGGGTATGGTGGCCAGATTCCCACGGGCGGAACCATCAATCAGTTCCGAGACAAGCTTCCGGCTGAAGGCCATCGGATCGCCGGAGTCGATCACCACGCGCGCCTCGGCGACTAGAAATGGCCGTTTCGCATCGGCAAAATAGAGATGCACCACCTGCTTATCCCCTTTTCCGGCGAGGCAACCCGGCGCCCCGTCGACCACATGCAGCACCAATCCGGCAATTACCAGCCAGCCGACAGATCGTAAAATGAACACCCAAGGGTCATGCATCTTCATAACAAGGGTTCCGTTGCGTCCGCTCATGCGCCGGGGAAAGGGGATGGATCATCCTCCGTTGGAAGGTCTGATGTATGCCAAGGCCCCGAGCATGTCAAGAACAACGCCGCCCAACGGCAGGGTGACCCAGCATTTGCATATATTTTCGGCCCGTCCACAAATTTCGGTCATAATCTTTCGTTGGCATTTTGAGGCAATGCCGCAGGCATTAATCGTATATGCCGCAAATGGCGTCCAATGCCTCGGTGTACTGCGCGTCACTCAATGTCAACGATCCGCCGGGGCCGATCTCGGCGGGGCGGTCGATACGATAGATCCTTTCCGACAGGTCGACCTGTCTGGCGATCCCCGCAGGAACCGCCGGCATCACTCCGATCGCTTGCTGCACATCATCCGGAAATTTTCCCGGATCGGCGGTTTCATAAATCACCGCCGGTCGATCGTGCCGGCCTTCCAGATAGGCATCCAACGCCCGCCATCCCACGGCCCCGTGGGGCTCGATAACGATTTGAAACCGCTCGTATACGTCCCGCATCGCCCGATAATGGTCCGCATTGCTTACACTCACCGAAAATATGTCCCTTCGCATGGCGCCAATATCCGGGAAAACGTCCATTATCCCTTCACGGATCACCCGACCCTTCGCATCCCGTGCGTCATAGACGTGCCCGCCGTAAAAATCGACCAGGCGGGCAAAATTGCTGGGATTGGATACAATCATGGCCGAAGAGGGCGAGGAGACGGAGGGTTGGACATCAAACTTTTCCGTTCTTAAAAAGGTCGGGAACTCCTTGTTCTCGTTGACGCCGCAGATGATCAACGCGATGGGCAGCCCCATGGCTTTGGCGACCACCGTTCCCATCATATCACCGAAATTTCCCGAAGGAATGCTGGCAATCAGTGGTTCATCATTTTTGGCAACGCGGCTGTAGGCATAGAAAGGATAAACGGCCTGGGGTAGCAACCGGCCAAGGCTGATGGAATTGGCTGACGTGAAGTGCGCGGCGTCCCCGAAGCGTTGCACGGCAAACGATTTGTCACCCAAAAGCCTTTTGGCCAGGGCCTGGCAAACGTCGAAATCACCGTTCACCGCGAAGGCATGCACATTACCGCCCAGGGTCGTCATCTGCCGCCGCTGCCGTTCGGTAATACCGTCAATTGGAAAAAATACCAGGTTGTCCACACGCTCCAGGCCATGCAGCGCATCGGCAACCGCCCCCCCGGTATCCCCGCTGGTGGCCACCGCCACCACTCGCCGCTGGTTGTTCTGCTTTAGAAAATGATTCAACGCCCGACCGAAAAACCGGGCGGCATAATCCTTGAACGAATAGGTCGGCCCGCTGGTCAACCACATGATGTGGGTTTTACCCGTCACGTGTTGAATCGTCGTGGGGATCACGGCCTCGTCATAGGCGTCTTCCAGGAGCGGTTTCAATTCATCGGCTGCGATTTGGCCTGCCAGAAAAGGATTCAGGACCGCAAAGGCGATCTGCGCATAGGACATGTCGGCCATCGTCGAAATGACTTCCGGAGGCAAGCGGGGAATGTCCGCTTGGTCAATCATGTAAAGACCATATTGGGAAGCAAGCCCGTTCATCAGGGCCGTTTGAAAATCGACCCGCTCGGATTTATTGTTGGTGCTGTAGTATGTTTTTGACACAGTGTCGCTCTTCCTGCACGGATACGAAAATGCGTTTCCCGGTCCCGATACCCGATGACATTATTATTATCACCGTTTAAAACAAAGCCCCGCCCTTCTCAAACGGTTCCGGCGCGAGGCACGATCGCTACTGACAAAACCGGCGGATTCCCGATTTATGCTTCGGGAACCCGCCGGTTTGGACAGTCAACGATTGCGTTTACAGTTCGTTGATGGCCTCGGTCAGTTCGGGCAAAAAGTCGAGGATGTCGGCTTCGATGCCGACGTCGGCCACCTGAAAAATGGGAGCCTTGATGTTCTTGTTGATGGCCACGATGAAGGGCGCCCCCTTGAGGCCGCCCATGTGCTGGAAGCTGCCGGAGATGCCGCAGGCCATGTACACCTTGGGCTTGACCGTCTGGCCGGAGGTGCCCACCTGGCGGGATTTCTCCAGCCACTTGGCGTCCACGATGGGTCGGGAGCAGGAGACCACGGCGCCCATGGCCTCGGCCAACTCATCGGCGATCTCGATGTTGTCCTCGTCCTCGATACCGCGGCCCACCGAAACCAGCACGTCGGACTTGGTGATGTCCACATCGCCCACTTCGGCTTCGACGATCTTAAGGAAGGTTCGCCGGGTGGTCAGGTCGCCGGCATCGGCGGATCTGTCCTCCACGACGCCGCCCGCGGATTTGCTCTCATCAGGGGAAAAGGCACCGGGACGGATGTTGATCACCACACCGTTGGCGATGTCGGCGGTGACATGGGTGCTGACCATGCCGCTGTACTCCTGACGAATCACCTTCAAGGCGCCGCCGTCCATCCCTTCGATCGCCACCACATCGGCCACGAAGGAGGAATCCAGCTTGATGGAGAGGCCGGGCGAAAGATCCATGCCGAAGGTGTCATGAGGGACCAGCACGATGGCGTCGGCGGGCAGCGCGTTGACCAAAAGCTTGCGCACCACCTCGGCATTGGGATAGGCCAGGGCGTCCAAGTTAAACTTGAGGACCTTGGCATAAGAGGCGGCCACCTCATCGGCCACCTTGTCCGAGTCGGCACCCGAACCGGTCACGATGGCGGTAACAGCTGCACCGGCGTCGATTGTGCCGGCCGCAGCAACCATCTCCATGGCCGAGTCGTCGGCCACGCCACCCTTGTGTGTAATATATGCATAGATATCAGTCATTATTTCAACCCTCCATTGGCCTTCAAGAGTTCAATCAGCTTGGCAATGATCTCTTCGGTGCTGCCTTCGAGCATGTCGGCGCCATCACCCATCTCGGGCACGAAGTAATCCAGGCGTTTGACCTTGGCGCCGATGGCGGCCGCCTCGACGCCCAGATCGGCAGCGCCCAACCGGGGAATCTCCAACGAAGCCACCTTTCGGATGCCGCGGATGCCCACATAGCGCGGCTCGTTGATGCCGGTCTGGATAGAGAGCACGCAGGGCATGGCGATTTCGTTCATCTCCTGATCACCGCCTTCGATTTCGCGGCCCACCGTCAGTTTGCCGTCGCCCACCTCGATCTTGTTTACCAGAGAGGCGTAGGGGTAGTCCAGCATGGCGGCCAGCATGCCGCCCACCTGGGCCGCCCCGTCGTCGGCCTGAGCACCGCTGAGGATCAAGTCGTATTTGCCCTTTTCCACGGCGGCCTTGAGCAGACCGGCGATTCCTTTGCCGTCAGCGCCTTCAAAGGCGTCGTCGGCAAGCAAGAGGCCCTTGTCGACGCCCATGGCCATCTCTCGGCGCAGCACCTCTTCCGATTCGTCGTCGCCAACGGTAACCACCGTGACACTGCCGCCGACATTGTCGCGGATTTGGATGGCTTCTTCGACCGCATAATTATCCCACTCGTTGACCGAGTACACCAGGTCGTCGCGTTCGATATCGCTGCCTTCGCCGTTGACCTCGATCTCGTTTTCAGCACTATCGGGAACCCGTTTGACACATACCAGAATTTCCATGTTCTCCTCCTGTTTATTGCATATGTTGGACAATCAATTCCGACAGATCAATGGCCTCCATCTTGCCTTCCAGGCCGGCCACCTTGATGGCGTCTTCCATGTTGACCAGGCAAAAGGGACAGGCCGTGACGATCACGTCGGCCCCGGCCTCGGCGGCCATCTCCACCCGCAGCACGCCCATGCGTTGTTCCTCCTCGGGTTCGTAAAAGAGCATCAGTCCCCCGCCGCCGCAGCAAAAGGAGCGGTCGCGGCAGCGCTTCATCTCCACCCGTTTCAGGCCGTCGATGGCATCCAGGGCCGTACGCGGATCCTCGTAAACATCATTGTGGCGGCCCAGGTAGCAGGGGTCATGGTAGGTGTAAACCTTGCCGTCACCGGCGGCGCCGGTCAGCCGGATGGCACCGGACTTGACGTTACGGGCGATGAACTGGCTGATGTGTTCCACCGGCGGCAGTCCCGAGTAGTCGTTTTTCAAGGCATTGTAGGCATGCGGGTCGGCGGTGATGATCTGCTTGGCGCCACTGTCGACGATGGCATCGGTATTCATCTCCTTCATGGTCTGAAAGAGCATCTCTTCACCGAAGCGGCGGATCTCATTGCCGCTGTCCTTCTCCCTCTTGCCCAGAATACCCACATCCGCGCCGGAGCGGCTGAGAATCGTGGCCGTGGCCCGGCCGATCTCCTGCATGCGGTCATCATAAGAGGTGATGCTGTCCACGAAGTAAAGGGACTCGGCCGAGTCCTTTCCCTTGCCCAAATCCGTAACCGTTACATCCTCGGGCAGGTCCTTGGTCCAATCGGCGCGTTTCTTCTCCATCTTGCCCCAGGGGTTGCCGCGCTTTTCCAGGGCGCGCAAGGGCTTTTGCAGGCTCTGGGGCACCATGCCCTCATCCACCATGCCCCGACGCAGGTCCACGATCTTGTCGATGTATTCGATGCCGATGGGGCACTCCTGCTCGCAAGCCCCGCAGGTGGTACAGGACCAGATTTCGTCCTCTTCGTAGATGCTGCCGATCAGGGCGTCGCTCTTCTTAAAGCGACTGCCGTAAGGGTAGATGGGGTAGTTTTTAAAAATCAGGTCGCGGCCCTTGATTGAGATAAAGCGCGGGGAGAGGGGGCGGCCCACGGCGTTGGCCGGGCAGTTGTCCGAGCAGCGACCGCAGTCGGCGCACGAGTAAAAATCCAGGAGGTGCTTCCAGGTAAAGTCCTCCAGCTTCTTGACGCCGAAAGATTCCAGGTCGTCCAGCTGGTCATCCTGGATACCGTACACCACCGGTTTGACGTTTCCCCGGTCGATGCGCATGAAGAACACGTTGAACAAGGAGGTGATCACGTGGAAGTGTTTGCCCAGGGGCAGGAAACAGAGAAAGAAGAAAAAGGTCAGGTCGTGGATGTAGTAGGCCACGATGTGAACGGCCTGCAGCGTCTCCACCGGGGTAGACAGCAGGGCAGATTTTAACAGCCAGGCCAGGCTGGCGGGGGCCAGAAACTCTGCGTGCAGGCCGTTTTGAACGTTGGCGGCCACACTACTGGCCTCAAACAGGCTCTCGGAAATCATCAGGGTCGAGATCAGGCCCAGCACGAACACGGCTTCGGCGGTGTGGTCCTTGCCGTATTTGGCCGGCACGGCATAACGCGCCGGCTTGACCACGATCCGCCGGTAAGCGGCGATGCCGCAGGCCACCAGCACCACGGTGGCGGCATAATCCTTAAGGAAATTATACACGTCGCCCAACAGCCCTCCGAAACCGAGCATGACGAAGTTTTCAGAGATGCCGATGATCACCAGCGAACAGGAGCGGATGCTCAAGATCAGAAATCCGGCGAAGATCATCATATGAACCACGCCGGCCAACCGGTAGCGAGGCTGGCGGTACTGACCCAGCCAAAGCTTGAGTACATGGTAAATGCGCTGTGGAATTCGGTCGAAGCGATTGTCCGGGGCCGCCTTGATCAGCGGGGCGGTGCGCAGGGCCATGATGTAGGTGAATATCGCCACCCCGATGACCGGAATCAACAGCGAGAAGACAATGGTAGGGATGAAAAAAATAAAATACTCGGCCGGAGCGATCAACGCATTTTCCATATTTTACCTTTAACCATTAGAATTTCTTGACAAAAGCAGTTTTTCCAAATAGATATTGTATGGTGAAATGAAATGAACCCCTGCACAAGAGGCCCGAACGCCCGTTTACTACGGATGCCCACTAAAAACAAGCAAAAAGGAGGTCCATGTGACTACAGACAATCCTTATCGCGACAAACCGTGGCTGACCCACTACGAAGCGGGCGTTCCCGAACATGTCGATTATGAAAATATTTGCCTTCCGGCCTGCCTCAAGCGATCTGCCGAGGCGTTCCCCAATAAAATGGCCCTGACGTTTCAAGGATACCGGGTCGACTTTGCCAAACTGGACGATATGGTGGACCGTTTCGCCACCTACCTGACCGCGTTGGGGGTTCGAAGGGGGGACAGGGTGGCCATCCTGCTGCCCAATGTGATCCCTTGTGTGGCAGCCTATTATGCCATCATGCGTATCGGTGCCATCACCGTGATGAACAATCCCCTCTATTCAGACCGGGAACTGGAACACCAGTTTAATGATTCCGGGTCAAAAGTGCTGATCACCTTGGACCTTTTGGGCAATCGGATGATCGGCCTGCGGCCGAAAACCCAAATCAAACAAATTATTTACACCAGTATCGGCGACTATCTACCCTTTCCCAAAAACCTGCTTTTTCCATTGGTGGGAAAAAAAAGGGGGTTGGCTGCCGACGTCAAACCCGCCGCCGACGTGTACAAGTGGAAGACGATTCTGAATCAGTACGATTCCGCGCCACCCGAGGTTGATCTGGCCTTCGAAGATGTGGCCATGTACCAGTACACCGGTGGCACCACCGGCGTCTCCAAAGGCGCGATGCTCACCCACGGCAACCTGAGCAAACAGGTCCAGCATATTTCGGCCTGGTTCCCCACCTTCGGCAGCGATGAGGTCATGCTCGGCGCCTTGCCCTTTTTCCATGTTTTTGGCCTCTCCACGGCCATGAACCTGGCCATATTCTTAGGCTGGGGAAACATCCTGGTGCCCAAACCCCAACCGCCGCAACTATTGGAAGCCATCAGCAAATACAAACCCACCTTCGCGCCCCTGGTCCCCACCATGTATATTGGTTTGCTCGAACACCCCGATATTGAGAAGACCGATCTGACCTCCATCACGGGCTGTTTTTCCGGCAGCGCGCCATTGCCGTTGGAGGTGATCAGCGCCTTCGAAAAGAAAACCGGCGCGGTTATCGTCGAAGGGTACGGCTTGACCGAATCCAGCCCGGTTACCCATGTCAATCCCTTCAACGGCCAACGCAAAGTCGGCAGCATCGGCGTACCCATTTCAGATACCGAATGCCGCGTCGTGGAACTTGAAGATGGAATCACCGACGTCCCTGTGGGCGAGACCGGTGAGCTTCTGATCAGGGGCCCCCAAATCATGAAAGGGTATTGGAAGCAGCCCGACGTCACCGACGAAACCATCACCGACGGTTGGCTCCATACCGGCGACATCGCAACGATGGATGAGGACGGTTACTTTTACATTGTGGACCGCAAGAAAGATATGATCATCTCCGGCGGCTATAATGTTTATCCCCGCGATATCGAAGAGGTGTTTTTCGAACATCCCAAGGTGATGGAGGCCGCGGCCATCGGTGTTCCGCATCCCAAACGCGGCGAGTCGGCAAAGGTGTTCGTCGTGTTAAAGGAGGGCCGGACAGCCACCGCCGAAGAGCTGATGCGATACTGTGAAGACAAGCTGGCCAAATACAAATGGCCGACAAAGATCGTATTCCGCCGAGACCTGCCCAAAACCAATGTGGGCAAGGTGCTCAAGAAAGACCTCAGGGCCATGGAGTCGGAAAAGGCGGAGTAAAGGGTTACTTGCCGCCAAAGGCATCCTCGGTGATTTCAACGGCCGCATCACAGGTCGTCATGATCGCATCCATCTTACCCATGGTGATGGGTATCACCGCCTGGGTGAAGTACTGCATGCTTTTGACTTGACCTTCATAAAAGGCCCGGTCTTTTTTCTTGGCACCCTTTTCCAGCTTTTCAGCGGCAACAACCCCTCGCCACAACAGCATCCAGGCCATCACCACGTCACCGGACGCCTCCAGGAATGGATGGGCAAAGGCAAAGGCGCTCATTACCTTGGGCGACATGGCCGTGGCACCCAGGTGCATGGCGACTTCGCCCAGCCGATTCAAGGCCTTTTCCAGTTTGAATGCGTACGCCTTCAGGGCGTCGATGGTCTTGGCCCGGGCGATGGTCTCCTGGATCTCGACCATCAGGTCCATGATCGGTTTGCCCTTGTTCATACCCAGTTTGCGACCCAGCAGGTCCATGGCTTGGATGCCGTTGGTGCCTTCATAAATCAATGTGATGCGGCAGTCCCTGAGCAATTGTTCCTGGGGATAATCTTTAATGAAGCCGTATCCCCCGTAAACCTGAACGCCGGTGCTGCACACCTCGAATGCCTTGTCGGTGACGTACCCCTTGCAGATGGGAATGAGCAAATCCAACAGTCCCTGCAGTCGTGTCTTTTCCGTCTCATCCTCGGTAACGGCCATCTGATCGGAAAGGTAACCGGCATAGTACATCAGGCTGCGCATGCCTTCCACGTATGACTTCATGGAGATGAGCATGCGACGAACGTCCGGATGCTGAATGATGGGCACGGCCGGCGCATCGGCATCCATCATCTGCAGCAGATTTTTCCCCTGAATCCGTTGCCTGGCGTAATTGACCGCGTTCATATAGGAAGCGCTGGCACAGCAAAATCCCTGCATCCCCACCAGCAAACGCGCCTCGTTCATCATCAGGAACATGGCCCGCATGCCCTTGTTCTCTTCGCCCAGCAGTTCTCCGACACATCGTCCCTTTCCGCCCAGGGTCATCGAGCAGGTGACGTTGCCGTTGATGCCCATCTTGTGCTCGATGCCCGTGCAAACCACATCGTTGCGCTCACCCAGGCTGCCGTCGTCGTCGACCATGTATTTGGGGACCAGGAAGAGGGAGATGCCCCCGGTGCCCACCGGCGCCCCTTCGATTCGCGCCAGCACCGGATGGATGATGTTCTCCACCATTTCATGTTCGCCGGCGGAGATGAAAATCTTGTTGCCGGTAATGCTATAGGTGCCGTCGTCGTTTTTAACGGCAGAGGTGGACAGGTTGCCCACATCGGAACCGGCCTCAGGCTCGGTGAGCAACATGGTACCGGTCCATTTGCCGGTGAACATATTTTTCAAGAAACGTTTTTTCTGAGATTCGGTGCCGAATGCCTCCACCAGCAGGGCCGCTCCGTGGGTGAGTCCGGGGTACATCATGAAGGCGTAGTTGGCGCCGTTAAAGTAGTCGCCGGCGGCCAGGGCCACGGTCCGCGGCATCCCCTGTCCGCCATATTCCGGGTCCTCGGGCATGGCCAGCCATTCACCCTCGACGAACAGATCGTATACACGCTTGAAGCTCTCCGGCACGCTCACCCGGCCATTTTCAAAGTGACACCCCTGCTCGTCGCCGTCCTTGAAAGTGAGCAGGATTTCCTTTGTCGCCAGATTGCGGGCCTCATTGATGATCAGATCGACGGTTTTCTTGTTAAATTCTGCGTACTTTTCATGTTCACTCAATGCGCCCACATTCAGTTGTTCATGAAGCACGAAATCGACGTCCCTTCTGTCTGCGATGACCTGTGCCATGTTTTGTGTTCTCCTTATCGGTTATGATTGGAAACGCTGTGTTTACGTTTCGATCCATGGTCTCTTATCACCGACGCGTCCGATTCCCCTGAGAAACAGATCCACCAAAGGGTCGGCCATGGTTACCAAATCGTATTGACCGCCTGAATGGATCCAGGAGTTGATCACTTCATCAACCGCACCATTGATGAATCGCTTGACGATGCCCAAATATAGATCCTTGCGCATGGATCCCTCTTCCTGTCCCAGTTCCACCACCTCGGAGATGATATCCCGGTACATCTTGGACATCTCCTTGATCTGAGGGTGTCCGAGACGACGATTCCGGTGGGTTTCGGCCTGGTAGACGATGGCCATATTGCGGTCCTGCTGAAACGCTTCAAGATGCGCGCGAATCAGACAGTGCAATTTCTCTTCAGCGCCGGCCGGTCGGCTGACCGCAGCCCGGAAGCGTTCGAAAATTTGGCGGGTCTTGAACCGGTAAAACTGAACCAGGATATCGTCCTTGCTCTTAAAATAAAGGTAGATGGTGCCGTCCGCCACCCCGGCCGCCTTGGCGATCTGGGCGATCGTCGACTGGAAAAACCCCCGTTCGGCAAATACGGCGACAGCCGCCTCCAGGATACGCGGGTATTTATCCATTTTTTTCTTTTTGGTGCCGATGGCCAACCTCCGCAATAATAAATGAATGAATACTCATTCATTTAACAAAGGCCGGAACGCGCTGTCAAGCAATAAACATATCGGCTGCGTTTTTATGAAACAACGGGGTAGCGATTGGGACCACAGGCCCTGCAACCGCACCTTTAGATGTTGACAGAATTGATGCACTCAGGTTAATTTCACTCTTTCGCTCAATAATACAGTTTACGCTCACCCCTAATCCATGCGTAATCTGTATCACCCTTCATGGCAGCGACCCCATGCCATGATAAACAGGAGGAATATAAATATGATTGTTGCGGAACGAAAGCCCTTTGAAGAGGTCAGGACCATGGTCAAGGACTATAGAAAGGTCCTGACCGTGGGATGCGGCACCTGCGTGGCCGTATGCCTGGCAGGCGGTGAAAAAGAGGTCGGGGTGCTCAACTCCGAGCTGAAAATCGCCCGCCGCATGGAAGGAAACTCCATCGACACTGGTGGTGTAACCGTGGAGCGGCAATGTGACATGGAGTTTCTGGAAGAGTTGGACGGTATCGTTGATGAATACGATGCAATCATCTCCATGGCCTGCGGCGCCGGTGTCCAATTTATTGCCGAACGATTTCCCGAAATCCCCGTGTTTCCAGGTGTCAACACCAGCTTTATCGGCGTTAACCGGGACGTGGGCTGGTATGAAGAAAAATGTCGGGCCTGCGGGAACTGTGTGCTGGATATGACCGCCGGTATCTGCCCGGTTACCATGTGCGCCAAGGGGTTGTTCAACGGGCCCTGCGGCGGCACCAACAAGGGGAGCTGTGAAATCAACAACGATCAGCCCTGCGCCTGGCATCGCATCCATGAACGCCTGGTCAAACAGAACCGACTGCAAAACATCCTCGACATCTGTCCGGCCAACGATTGGCGGAATCAGACGCCGAGGACCATCGTTCAACCGGGCTACAAGGAACGCCTTGCCGCATTCGGCATGAAATAACCGCATTGACGATATTCAACTACCAAAACGGAACAAGCCAATAGAAGGAATCCCATATGAAATCAGGAAGCAATCTTGAAAAGATACTGCGTGCCGGTCATTTTGCCTTCACCGGAGAGTTGGGGCCGCCCCGCGGAACCAACGTGGCGGCGGTGCGGGAAAAGGCCAAGCACCTGGTCGGCATGGTCGATGCCGTCAATATTACCGACAACCAGACCGCCATGGTGAGGATGTCCAGCTGGGCGGCCTCATTACTCGCCATCGAAGCGGGACTGGAGCCCAATTACCAGATGGTGTGCCGCGACCGTAACCGCTTGGCCATGCAGGCCGATATACTCGGCGCATCGGCCTTGGGTATCCGCAACCTGCTCTGCCTGTCCGGTGATCACCAGCAGTTCGGCGACCACCCCCAGGCCAAGGGCGTCTTCGACATCGACTCCACGCAACTCATCGGGACCGTGAAAAAAATGCGCGATGAAGCCAAATTCCTCGGCGGTGCAGACATCGACGAACCGCCTAAAATGTTCATCGGCGGCGCGGCCAACCCCTTTGCCGAACCCTATGAATGGCGGGTTCATCGCCTGGCCAAAAAAGTGGCCGCCGGCGTGGATTTCGTCCAGACCCAGTGTATTTTCAACATGGACAGAATGCGCACATGGGTCAAGGAGGCCGTAGAGATGGGGCTCTCCGACAAGGTCTACATTTTGGCCGGCATCACCCCCATGAAGAGTGTCGGTATGGCGCGCTACATGCAGCTCAAGGTTCCAGGGATGGATGTCCCCGATTCGATCATTAAACGACTCCAGGGTGCGGGTAAGAAAAAAGTGGCCGACGAGGGGATCCGGATCGCTTGCGAGCAGATCGAGGAATTCAAGGAGATGAAGGGCGTCGCCGGCGTCCACCTCATGGCCATCGAATGGGAGCACAAGGTACCGGAAATTGCCGAGCGGGCAAAAGTTCTGCCCAGACCCGTAGTCTGATCAGGGCATCCATTGTCAACCAACGATCACCAAAGGAGTTTTCAAGTGAGTACAGAATCGAAAAAAATCATGGTCATCGGGGGCGGGATCGCCGGGCTGACGGCAGCCTGGGAGCTTGCCGGCCTCGGTGCGCAGGTTGCGCTGGTGGAAAAAGCCGACTTCCTGGGCGGACACGCCATCCAATATGCCTGTAAAGCCACGGACGAATGTCGCCAATGCGGTGCCTGTGCTGTGGAGAGCATGCTCAAGAATGTGGTCAACGAACCGGCCATCACCGTCCACCTGGCCACCGAGGTGGCCGGCATCAATAGAAACGGGAATTTTACGGTTAACCTGAAAAAAGTTGAAACGGCCAAGGCGCTGAAGGCTTGCGAGGCCGGTTATACGGCCGACCCGACGGGTTGTTCGGCCGTTAGGGGCTACTCCCAGAACAATGCCAAATACTACCAGGCCGACGGCAGCCTGAACTCGGAAACCACCGGCAACGCAGACACCCTTGAGGTGGACGCAGTGGTCGTGGCCTCCGGTTTCACACCCTTCGACCCGCGACTCAAATCCACCTACCGCTATGCCGAGCTGGACAACGTAATCAGCGGCCTGGATCTGGAATCGGGCAAGCGGGCCAACGGCACGGTGCTGCGGCCGTCGGACGGCAAGCCGCCAAAAAAGGTCGCCTTCATTCAGTGTGTGGGCAGCCGGGACGAACGCCTGGGCAACCTGTGGTGCAGCCAGGTCTGCTGCCCCTACGCATTGAGAACGGCCCAGGCCATGAAGCACAAAGACCCGGAACTGGACATCACCGTATTTTACATGGACATCCAGAATACGGGCAACGATTTCCCCGTCTTCTACCGGCAATGCAAAGACGAAATGAAATTCGTGCGCAATATCCCTGTGGATATGTACGCAACGGCGGACGACCGTATCCGGACCCGTTTCATGGCCGCCGAAGGCGGCAGTGAAGCGGTGGAAGACGAGTTTGACCTGGTGGTGCTTTCCGTAGGCATCATGCCGGCAGCCGACAACACGACGCTATCCGAAACGATCGGTGCACCGCTCAACGGCGACGGATTCTTTGCCTGCGCCGACGAGTTGAACCGGGCGACCACCGGCCAGGCCGGCATTTTTGTGGCCGGCACCGCCTCGGGACCGAAAACCATTGCCGAATCCATCGTCCACGCAGGTCAGTCTGCCGGCGAAGTAATGAAATATCTGGGGAGGGCCTCATGACACAACAGACACAAATGGAAACCATCAACCTGGCCACCGACGTTTTGGTGGTGGGCGCCGGGATGACCGGCGTGAAGGCCGCGACCGAGATTGCCGCCACCGGATACAAAGTGGTGATGATCGACCAGGGGGCGGGCCTGGGCGAGGCGTCGGCCGATGCCGTCGTTGACCTGAACGGTGAAGAACAGGCGGTACTGGATGCGTTGCTGACGACCGTCAACGATTCGGAGATGATCGAGGTCATGACCGGCACCCGCGTGGATGGCGCCACCGGCGTACCCGGCGACTTTCGGGTGTGGCTGTCGGGCAATGACGACATCGTCGAAAAGTCCGTCGGCGCCATCGTGGTTGCGTCGGAACTGGTTGCTTGCCCCTTGAATGAGGCCTATGGCCTGAACCTGTCCGACACGGTGATCACCCAAAGCCGGTTAGAAGCGGCGCTTCGTGAAAATCCGTCCGCATTCGCCGGAAAATCGGTAGCCTTCTTGCTGGGCTTGGCTCAGGACGGTAACCCATTGGTTCTGGAACGGGTCCTGAAAAGCGTGCTGGCCGTGGAAAATATGGATGATACCAGCGCCTATGTGTTTGCCGGCGACCTGAAGGTGGCCGAAGATGGGTTGGAGCGCCTCTACCTGGAATGCCGTGACAAGGGCACCTTGTATATCAAACTCAATGAAATACCCGCCGTGGCCCAAGAGAGCGGCGGCCTTTCCATCGACTATGATGATCCGGTCCTTCAGCGTAAAGTCCAACTGGTTCCCGACATCATCGTGGTCGAAGAGGCTATCGGTGCCGACCAGGTCAACGCGGTTCTGGCGGAAATGCTGAAAATCGATGTCGGCTCCATGGGGTTTTTGCAAACCGACAACGTTCATCGTTATCCGGTTTCCACCAACCGCGAAGGCATCTTCGTGGTTGGCGGCACCCGCCGGGTAAAAAAACGCTACGGCGCTCTGATGGATGCGGAAAATGCCGCCATCCGGGTCCGCAGCCTGTTGGGTGACGGCACCATCACCGTGCCGGCCAACAAGGCGGTATTGGACACGGGCAAGTGCACCTTCTGTCTGACCTGCTACCGCTGCTGCCCCCATGGCGCCATCTACTGGTCTGCCGACAACAAGCCGATTATTTCCCCCGTGGCCTGTCAGGGCTGCGGCATCTGCGCGTCGGAATGCCCCATGGATGCCATTCAGATCGGCGATTTCAACGACGCCGAGATGATCGACCGGGTCACCCAATCGGCAACGGGCAGATCCGATGGCAATCCAACCATTGTGGCCTTCTGCTGCCAGAACAGCGGGATGGAAGCCGCCCGCATGGCCGAGTCCTTCGGCATGCGGCTGCCCAAGGGGCTGAAAACCGTGGCCGTGCCCTGCGCCGGCAAAGTGGACATCGATTATGTCATGCACGCCCTGGCCGAGGGGGCCGATGGCGTGGTGGTCATGGCCTGCCACGACGGCAACTGCAAATCGGAAAACGGCAGTCTGTTCGCCAAGTGGCGGACGGCCAACGCCCAGGAAATGCTGGATGCCATCGGAATCGAAAAAGACCGCATCTGCTTCGCCACGACGGCATCGAACATGGGTGCCGACTTTTCCAATATCCTCATGTCCATGGAAGCGACACTGAAATCCAAATAATCGACTGAACCGATCCCGACGCGCGCTTCTGCAGATTTTTGCAGCGGCGCGCGTTTATTTTGGAGACGGTGCGGTCAACAGCACGGCGCACAGGCTGCAAAACCGGCCTGGACGCCCGTTGGATCTAATGGACAAGTCTTCCCCATTCAATTTTTTCCTTGTGTTTTGCGCCTGATTCGTCAATAAGTGCTAACTTGATTTTTTTGATCATGTTAGAACCGTCGGTAGTCAACCAACAACGGAGGAATTAATCGTATGGCTGATGAAGCAATCAGGCTCGGAGGAAAAAAACGATCCGTTTTCATCGATAAGGTGAAAGAGATCCTACCCGAGGGAGGAAATCTGAACCTTTGCCTGACCTGCGGCGCCTGTTCATCCGGGTGTCCGGCAACGGGTCTGGAGGGGATGGATCCCCGAAAGTTTTTGAGAATGGCGGCCCTGGGTATGGACGAAGAGGTCCTTGGCACCAAATGGGTCTGGATGTGCACCATGTGCACCCGTTGCATGTATGTCTGCCCCATGAAGATCAACATCCCCCAGCTGGTTTTCAACGCGCGGGCCCAATGGCCCCGGGACCAGCGCCCCAAGGGTATCCTGGGATCATGTGACATGGCCCTGCGCAACGACACCTGCAGCGCCATGGGTGCCACGGAAGAGGATTTCCAGTTCGTCGTCGAGGACGTCCTGGAGGAGTACCAGGAAGCCCAACCCGAATTTGCGGAAATGCAGGCACCGGTCAATAAAGCGGGAGCCGAATTTTTCTTGAACCAGAACTCCAGGGAACCGGTCACCGAGCCCGATGAAATGGTGCCCCTGTGGAAAATCCTGCACCTGGTAGGCGCGGACTGGACTTACGCCACCAAAGGCTGGGCCGCCGAGAACTATTGCATGTTCCTGGGTGACAACGACGCCTGGAAACACATTGTCGAGGTGAAGAAAAAATCCGTGGAGGAGCTGGGCTGCAAGGTCTGGCTCAATACGGAGTGAGGGCACGAACTCTTCGCAGTCCGGTTCGGACTGGATAAATTCAAGCTCAACGCCGACTTCGAAATCAAAAGCATCATCCAATACTATGCACAGTGGATCCGCGAGGGCAAGCTGAAGGTCGATTCCGACTGGAACAAGGATCGCAAGATCAAGTTCACCGTCCAGGATCCCTGCCAGCTGGTGCGTAAATCTTTCGGCGACCCGGTGGCCGAGGAGTTGCGCTTCGTGGTCAAATCGGTGGTCGGTGAAGAAAACTTCATCGACATGCACCCCAACCGTTCCAACAACTTCTGCTGCGGCGGCGGCGGCGGGTTCCTGCAGTCCGGATATCCGGATGAGCGGCGGGCCTACGGCAAGCTTAAGGCCGACCAGATTCTGGCCACCAAGGCGGCCTACGCCATCACCCCCTGCCACAACTGCCACGCCCAGGTCCACGATCTGAGCGAACAGTTGGACCACCCCTGGCAGACCGTCCACCTGTGGACCCTGATCTGCCTCTCCCTGGGCATTCTCGGCCCCAATGAGCGCGAATACCTGGGTGACGACCTCAAGGACGTGAATGTGTTCCACCCCGAATCGTCCAATTTTTAAAATAAATTCAACGAAAAAAGCCGGCCCCCGATGGGCGCCGGCTTTTTTTTATCCTGCAATGAACTGACGGAGTAAGGGCCCTTAAGCCCCCTTGGACAATCTGACCGCACACACCTTAAACTCCGGAATGCCGGCGATGGGATCCAGGGCCGCGTTGGTCAGCCGGTTCGCCGCCGCCTGGGCAAAATGAAAGGGAATGAATACCGTCCCGTCCACGGCTTTTCGGGAAATTTGCACCCGGGCCTGGATCTCTCCTCGCCGGGAGGTAACGGTCACCCGTTCCCCATCGTCGATGCCCATTCCCTGTGCGTCACCCCGGGTGATCTCCACGAAAGATTCCGGCGCCCGTTCATTCAAACCGTCGGTCTTCATGGTCATGGTGCCGGTGTGATAATGGTAGATCACCCGGCCGGTGGTCAGGTACATGGGATAATCATCGTCGGCCACTTCCGCCGGTGCAATCCAGTCGATGGCGTGAAAAAGCCCCCTGCCCCGTGTAAACTGGGCCCCGTGAAGGATGGGGGTCCCTGGGTGTTCCGGCGTCGGGCAAGGCCAGTGAAGCCCTTCATGCTCGATGCGGGGGTAACTGATTCCGGCATAGGAGGGCGTGACACCGGCCAGTTCGTTGAAGATGGCCTCACCGTCCTCGTAGGACATGGCGTAGCCCATGCGGGTGGCGATATCGCAGGTGATCTTCCAGTCGTCCTTGGCCACTCCCGGCGGATCGACCGCTTTTCTGACCCGTTGCACCCGTCGCTCGGTGTTGGAGAAGGTGCCGTCCTTTTCGGCAAAGCATTTGGATGGCAGCACGACATCGGCCATCCGGGCGGTCTCTGTGAGGAAAATATCCTGGACCACCAAAAAATCAAGGTTGCTGAAGCTTTTTTCGGCATGGTTCAGGTCGGGGTCGGACACCAGCGGGTTCTCGCCGATGATGTACATGGCCTTCATTTCACCATCGTGGGCTTTGGGAATCATCTCCGTGACCTTCAAGCCGGGCTTGGTGGGCAAACCGGTCACATTCCAGGCCCTTTCTATCTTTTCGATGGCGTCCAGATTGTCCACCGTCTGATAGCCGGTGAGCACGTTGGGCAGCCCGCCCAGGTCGCAGGCCCCCTGGACGTTGTTCTGCCCGCGAAGGGGATTGACACCGCCACCCCGGATGCCCAGATTGCCGCAGAGCATGGCCAGGTTGGCCAAAGATTTGACATTATCGGTGCCTGTGGTGTGCTGGGTGATGCCCATGCAGTACAGAATGCTGGCGGTAGGCGCTTTGGCGTAAAGCCGCGCCGCCTCGGTGAGCTGTCCGGCCGGGATACCGGTGATGGTTTCCACATGCGCCGGGGTGTATTTTTCGACCATGGCTTTCAGCTCGTCAAACTTTTCCGTACGTTCCTCGATAAAGGTTTTAGCGTGAAGATCATCTTTGATGATGACATGCATCATGCCGTTGATCCAGGCCACGTCGGTTCCCAGGTTGGGCCGCAACCACTGCTCGGAAAACTCCGTAAGTTTGATCCGCCGCGGGTCCACCACGATGAGTTTGCCCCCCCGGCGGGTCACCGCCCGTTTGACGAAGGTGGAAATCACGGGATGGTTCTCCGTGGTATTGGAGCCAGTCACGAGGATGACATCTGCCTCCTCGATATCGGCGATGGTGTTCGTCATGGCGCCACTTCCGAAAGCTGCGGCCAGACCGGCCACGGTGGAGCTGTGTCAGAGCCGGGCGCAATGATCGATATTATTTGTTTTAAGTACCGCCCGGGTGAACTTGTGGGCGATGTAATTCTCCTCGTTGGTGATACGAGCCGAGGTGAGCACACCCATGCTGTCTCCGCCGTGGGTGTCACGGATGGTTTTAAACGTATCGGCAACCCGGCCGAGGGCCTCCTCCCAGGTGGCTTTACGAAAGGCGCCGTTCTCCTTGATCAGAGGGTCGGTGAGTCGCTGGTCGCTGCCGATAAAATCGAACCCGAACCGTCCCTTGACACACAGGCTGCCATGGTTGGGGGCTGCGTCCTCCACGCCGCTGACCTTGACCACCCGGTTGTCCCGAACATGAAGATGCATCTGACAACCCACGCCGCAATAGCTGCAGGTGGTACGCACTTTTCGGGTTTCCCAGGGGCGCACGTGATAGCGGACATCCTTTTCCACCAAGGCGCCCACCGGACACACCTGCACGCACTCGCCGCAGAAAACACAGTCGGAATCTTTCAGCGGCCGGTCACCCGCAGCGATGATTTTGGTTTCCGTCCCACGGTAGCCGAAACTGATGGCATTGTTGACCTGCACCTCGTTGCAGGCCTGAACGCACCGGCCGCATAGGATGCAGCGGGAAAAATCCCGCACGATAAACGGATTGACCGTCTCCATGGGATAGCGGACCGGGGTCCCCTTGAAGCCCTCACCGGTCACCTGATAGCGGTAGGCCAGATCCTGGAGTCGGCAGTCGCCCCACACCGGGCACAGCGCATCACTGCCGTCATCTTTTTCGACGCCCATCTGAAATTGGGTCCAGTCACCGTCGTCCCGTCCGCGAACGGCGCAGTTGTGATTGCCCGAAGAGAGCATCAGGCGTAGAATCTCCTTGCGCGACGCCACCACCTCCGGGCATTCGGTGCGCACCACCATGTTGGGTTCGGCCGGGGTGGAACAGGCCGGCAGAAGGGTTTGGGCCCCCTTCACCTCGACCACGCAAATCCGGCAGGCACCGGTGGGTGTCGTCCCTTTCAGATGGCACAGGGTCGGTATGTCGATATCGCCCCGCCGGGCCACATCCAGGATGGTCTCCCCTACTTCGAAGGGAAGTTCATTGCCGTTGATCACCATCAGATTGGTCTGTTCCATACGCAACTGCTCCTTTGGGGAGGGTCCGTTGAAATCGGTTGGACGTTGATCCAATCACCGTCTATCGGCCTATTTTCTATAGAAGATCATCCCTTTTGTCAATCCGGGAATGCTGGGTAGGCAAAGTCGACCATCGTCGAGCGGTTGCCGCCGGTTGTGGTCACGGCTTCATTTTCGCCCGCCCATCGATCCCCCGTGTGGCGGTCACGGCCATGTATCCCACGACACCCAGGACGCTGCCCGCAAAATCCGCCAGCAAATCATAGGCATCGGCCTGACGGGATGCCACCAAGGCTTGGTGGAGTTCATCACTTGCGCCGCAGAGGGTGGAAAAACAGACGCCGATCATCAGCAATCGCGAAGGGGGCCATCGACCGGACCGGGCGGCCCGACAGGCCCGGTAGAAAAGAACGGCCAGCAGCCCATAAGCGGCCATGTGCACCACCTTGTCTTTCGATGGGAAAGCAGGGCCGATGTCGGGTGACGGGAAACAGGACTGGACGAACAGCGCCAGGCAGAGGGCCACCACCGGCAGCCAATAGAGAAAGAACGGATTCTGTTTGGTTTTCATCAAGGCTATTCGTCAAACAGGTCCGGGTCCAGGTGTCTGCCGACCACGTGGGCGGTGGTCTGCTCCAGAAATCGGTCCATGGGGATGCCGTAGCGAACCTTTCCGTTCAGGGTGCGAACGGATATCGTGCCGGCCGCCTGCTCCTTGGCCCCGCAGGTGAGGATCAGCGGTGTTTTGGCCAGTTGGGCTTCACGAACTTTTCGATTGAGGCTTTCGGTCCGGTCATCCACCTCGACCCGCAGGCCCGCGTCGGCCATGGTTTTGGCCACATCTTCGGCAAAGGGAACCAGATCATCGTTGATGGGCAGCAAAACGGCCTGAACCGGCGCCAGCCAGAGGGGGAACCGGCCTTCGAAGTGTTCGATGAGAATTCCCAGGAAGCGCTCGATGGAACCGAACACCGTGCGGTGCAGCATGATCGGCCGGTGTTTTTCATTGTCGGCGCCCACATAGGTCAGATCAAAGCGTTCGGGCAGGCTCATGTCCAGCTGAATGGTGCCGCACTGCCAGGTCCGCCCCAGGGCATCCTTGATGTGCAGGTCGATCTTGGGGCCGTAAAAAGCACCGTCGCCCTCGTTGATGCGGTATTCCTTGCCGTATGCATCCAGCGCCGATGCCAATCCCTTGGTGGCAACCGCCCACTGAGCGTCGGTGCCGATGGATTTATCCGGCCGGGTGGACAGCTCCAGATGGAAACCGAGGCCGAACTTGCCATAAATCCGTTCTTCCAGGCGCAGCAGGTCGAGAATCTCGGCCTGGATCTGCTCCGGCATCATGAAAAGATGGGCATCGTCCTGGTGGAAGGCCCGCACACGGAACAGGCCGTTGAGCACGCCGGACAACTCGTGGCGGTGCACCAGGCCGATCTCCGCCGCACGGATGGGCAGTTCCCGGTAGGAGTGCGGCCGGGTGCTGTAGAGCAGCATGCCGCCGGGGCAGTTCATGGGCTTAATGGCATAGGCCTGATCATCCACCTCGGTGGTGTACATGTTTTCCCGGTAGTTTTCCCAGTGACCGCTCTTCTCCCATAAACTGCGCCGGAGAATAATGGGGGTCTTGGTCTCCACATAACCCGCTTCCCGGTGGGCATCCCGCCAGAAGTCCAGCAGCGCGTTCCAGACATCCATCCCCTTAGGGTGAAAAAAGGGCATGCCCGGCGCATCGTCATGGAAGCTGAACAGATCCATGGCCGCACCGATTTTGCGGTGGTTGCGCTTCTTGGCCTCCGCCAGAAAGGTCAGGTGGGCCTTGAGTTTCTTTTTATCGAAAAAAGCCGTTCCGTATATCCGCTGGAGCTGGGCCTTGGACTGGTCCGCCCGCCAGTAGGCGCCGGAGACCCGCATCAGTTTAAAGGAGCGTACAAAACCGGTATGCGGGACGTGCGGTCCCAGGCACAAGTCGGTGAAGTCGCCCTGCTTGTAAAAGGAGATGGTGCCGTCTGCCAGCCCGGAGATCATTTCGGACTTGTAGGGCTCATCCTTGTAAAAATCCAGCGCCTCGGATTTGGAAACATCACGGCGTTCGATGGGTATCTTGGCCTTGATGATACGCTTCATCTCCGCTTCGATTTCGGGGAAGTCGTCTTCGGAGAGCGGCTCCATATCGATGTCGTAATAAAAACCATCCTCCACCACCGGCCCGATGGTGAGCTTGGCATCCGGGTACAGGTTCAGCACCGCCTGAGCCATGACGTGGGCGGCACTGTGACGCATGATCTCCAAGGCTTCGGGATCACGGGTGGTGATCAGCCGGACGGCGGCATCGTTTTCGATGGTTTGGTTCAGGTCTATCAGGCTGCCGTCTATCTCCATGGCCACGCAATCCCGGGCCAGTCCCTCGGAGATGCGTTTGGCCACGGCCAACCCCGTGGGATAATCGTCAAAGGGTTTTCGACTTCCATCGGGAAGTGTGATAAAGATCATTTTTTAATTTGCCTTCCGTAAAAAGGTTGTGCATCGCGTCGACAGGGGATATCCAACAATTCATTGATAAAAAAACAACTTATGAAAAGTATGGAAAAACCTCCGTCGGGTCAAGGAAAAAATATGAGCAATACGACCACTCCCGTCTACCGATTCATCCGCACCGCTGCCGAGCTGGAACAGTTTGTCGACCGGATCAGCCGGGAAAAAATCCTTGCCGTGGACCTTGAGGCGGACTCCATGTTTCACTTTCAGGAAAAAGTCTGTCTGTTGCAGATGGCCGGAAATGGTGAAAATGTGGTCATCGATCCCCTTGAAGTCAACGACCTTTCTCCCCTGGCCCCCCTATTTTACGACAAGGGGATCTGCAAGGTGTTTCACGGTTCGGATTATGATGTGCGCTCGCTCTACCGTGATTTCTCGATCGAAATCAACAACCTGTTCGATACCCAGCTGGCCAGCATGTTTGTCGGTGAACGGGAGACCAGCCTGGGGGCGGTGGTTTGCAAACGCTTCGGCATCAAGCTTGACAAGCGCTATCAGAAAAAAGACTGGTCCCTGCGCCCCCTGCCCGACGGCATGATCGAATATGCCGCATCGGACGTTTTTCACCTGATCCCCCTGGCCCGCCAGCTCATGGGTGAGCTGGAAGAAAAGGGGCGCCTGGACTGGGTCAAGGAGGAGTGCGATTATCTGTCCGCGGTCAGGACGGTGGCAAACGCCGACGAACCGTTGTTCCTTCGTTTCCGTGGCGCCGGCCGTCTGCCGCAGCGCAGCCTGGCGGCACTGGAAGGCCTGTTGCACTATCGCCGGAATCTGGCCCTCAAAAAGGACCGTCCCCTGTTCAAAGTCTTTTCCAACACCGCGTTGCTGAAAATCGCCACCGAAATGGCCGAGACCCCCCAAGCCATGGAAACCGCCCGCTGCCTAAGCGCCAAACAGATCCGAATTTACGGAAAGCCCCTGGCAAAAGTGGTACGACAGGCCAACGCCCTGGCCACAACGGACCTTCCCGTCTACCCACGACGGCGGCGGGCGTCGGTGTCGCCCAGGGTGCCGGCACGGATCAATGCCATCAAGGCCTGGCGGGATGACCGGGCCGACCGCCTGGAACTGGATCCCGCCCTGCTGTTCAACAAGGCACTGATGACCGCCATTGCCGTGGACAAACCTGCGGACATCAACGGACTGCGAAATGTCGAGGGGATCCACAACTGGCAGGTGGAGGCATTTGGCAAGGAGATCCTGGGCGTTCTATCGGATCGGCCCTGAGAACACACCATCGAATCGGATGCGATCGTCGACCGCATGCCTTCAATCGACATTTTGAATCGGGCCGTTGGCATTCATGTTCAGACAATCGGCGGTTCGGCGTCCCGGCGGAAGCATCGCGCGGGCAGGCACCGAGCGGCCGTCATAGCGGATCGGCGCACCGTCGCCGGCCCGTTCCACGGCACAGTTGACCACCGTCGGTCGTCCGATGGTTTCCACGCATGCGGTATCCGGAAGGCAGGCCCATGCCCTTGAGACGATTTTATATTTCACCGGAGATGGCCCATGCACCGCAACCGGAAATTGCCGGATCGGATGCCGGTCATATCAGCCGGGTGCTTCGCCTGTCTGCCGGTGATGTCGTGGAGCTTTTCGACGGAACCGGGAACGGCTATCGGGCCCGGATCGTATCCGCTTCGACCCGACGGGTTCGGTTTACCATCGAAGCATCCTTTCCCCTGCTGACCGAATCGGCTGTTCACATCACCCTGGCCCAGGGCGTTCTCAAGGACCGCAAGATGGATGCGTTGATCCGTCCGTTGACCGAACTGGGAATCGATTGCCTGGTCCCTTTTTATGCGGCCCGATCGGTACCTGTGCCGGGTAAGAATAGATTGGGAAAACGGTTGGACCGATGGGAAAAGATTGCCCTGGAGGCGGTCAAGCAGTGCCGGCGCGGATGCGTTCCTAAAATTACCCCGGCGGACACATTTGACGACATGCTGGCGGAATCGACCAATGCGGAACTTAAAATCATTTTCTGGGAAGGCGCCCCGGAGGCCTTCGGTGTTCCCGGAGCGACCCCGCAAAGACCCAAAAGCGTCGTGGTTGTGGTCGGCCCGGAAGGCGGATTCGATCCGCACGAAATCCGGCAGGCGCAAGCACATGGATTTCTCACCACCGGCTTGGGCCCCCGAATTTTACGGGCTCAGACCGCAAGCCTGGCCGCCTGCACCCTGGTGCAGTATTGTTTCGGTGANATGGGCCGACGTCGTGCCCATCCATAAATGGCCGATTGCCGCATCGACGTCCGCCATGATACGGCGGTTCGATTATTTCCAGGNCCCTTAACGTTCACGATCCTGAGGGGAGAAAATTAAAAAATTCAACTTATGACGATAAATGACGATACCATGGGTAACTGAACTGAAAAGAGCGACTGATGGTTACGCCTGAAATGAAGACCCTGCTATCGAGACCCGTCGACCGTGGTGATAGCGCCCTGGAACGGCTGTTAAAACGCATTCGATTGTGTGAAGAATTTCCATCCATCTCCAAATATGTGGTCGAGATCAATCAAAAACTGGCGGTAAACCCGGATCATTCCAATGCGAGCGACCTGGCCAACGTCATTTTACACGATCACGCCCTGACCGGCAAGCTGCTGAAAATGGTCAACTCCGTCTTTTACGGCCTGGCTGGCGGAAAGGTGAGTACGGTCACCCGGGCGGTGGTCGTTCTGGGATACGAAAACGTTCGCCTGGCCACACTCAGTCTGGCGATGTTCGACCATTTCAAAAGCAAATCCAACTCAAAGCAGTTGAAGGAGGCGGTGGTCGGTTCCTTCTGGTCCGGAATGATGGCCCGGGAACTGGCCGCCATGGATGACCGCGTCGACCCTGAAGAGGCCTTTGTCTGTGCCATGATGAGCCATCTGGGCAAGCTGGTCATGATCTATTATCTGCCGGATGAATACCGCAGGATTTCCGCTCGCATGGCCGACAAGCATGTCGGCGAAACAAAGGCGGTCAAAGCGGTGTGCGGTGTGACCTACGATGATCTGGGCCTGGCCGTTGCCAAACAATGGAACTTCCCATCAAAAATATGCGAATCCATACAGCCGCTCACCGAGGAGGCGTTGCAGAATAAAAAATCCCCTCCGGAAAGCCTAATGGCCATCACCAGCTTCATGAAAGCCTTGTGTGACACGATTCACGGCGACCCGTCGGCACTGACCAAAAGAAGGATCCCGGTCTTGCTGGAGCATTACCGGCCGCACATCACCATCTCTAAAAAAGAACTGAAAACCCTGATCAAGGACTCACTGGAAAACGTTCACCAGCATGCCCAGGCCTTAAGCCTCAATGTTTCTCAAAGCGATTTTATCGCTCGGCTGGTGGCCATCTACGACCCCCGGAAGCGGACATCATCGCCGGAAACCGATCATGAATCGTCCGATCGGGTTATCGACAGTTTCCACTTGAAGGACGAAAGCCAGCTGAAAGCGGGGGCGCGCATTCTCGGAACCCGTAATCCAAAAGATATCATCATGGAAGGAATTCAGGAACTCTCACAGCTCATGATGACCGACTATGATATCGACACCATCGCGGCAATGGGTCTGGAGATTTTTTATCGCGCGCTGGATTTTCAACGCGCCCTGATGTTCGTTCAGGACGGCGGCAGCCGACGGTTGTCGGTTCGTTTCGCTTACGGTCGCGATTGCCAACAGCTGATCGGCAGCCTCGACTTTGATTTGAAGCAATCCAAGGATCTGTTTAACCTTTCCCTCAACGTCGGCAAAGACCTTATTGTTGAGGATTCCTATGATGAGAAGATGAACCATCTAATGCCCGCATGGTATCGCGATCACATCGATGCCCCATCCTTTGTCTTCCTGCCCATTGTCATCCGGAATGCGTGCATCGGCGCCCTTTATGCGGACCGTGACTCGGTGGGTTTGCCCGTGAGTGAGACCGAGCACCGTTACCTGAGCATGCTGCGCAACCAGCTCACCCTGGCTTTCAAGTACAAACGATAAGCCGTCACACCGAACATCAAACTTATGTATAGTTAGTGCCCATCCATAAATGGTTCTTTTGCCCGATATCTGTGTTGCGCTATAAATTTTATCCTCGGAATATCAACTATATGCACCCCAAGGGCACTTCCTGCGGGGCGCCTGCGGTATAATTTTTCGCATAACCCCTTCCATGGTCTAAATCCTTCGGACAGCCGCTTCACCGACTTCTGTTTCTTCTCACTCATTCTTTATACACTCGTAAAAAGTCCCATTTTCTACGGGTTCGAAAAAGAAAAAGCGGCAAAAGCAAGCCTCATGTCTCTACGGCCAGAATCATTGGTCGTAGAAAAAAAACGTACTACCTTGAAAGGACTGGGTCAGCCTGGCCACACCAAATCATAGTTTACACTTCGACCCTTTCCCGAATTCTGGACTAATATTTTTTTGCCAAGTAGATCGGTGATTTCCCGGTAACTGGTTGCCCGACTCGTCTTGGTCATGCCTGTGTATTTGCGGGTTGTCAATCCAGCCTCGAAACCACCGGGACCAGCATCCAGCAAACGGTTGATTACCTTGCGCTGGCGCTGATTGATCTCTGTCTGACTGTGAATTTCCCAAAAGCGGGCCTTCAGGAGAACCTTGCCGATCAATTCGTCGGATCTGGCAATGGCCCGCTCAAAACAGCCGAGGAACCATAGCAACCAATCGGTAATATCAAGATTGCCTTTTTGGCAGTTTTCGAGCACCTCATGGTACCCCTCGCGCTCTTCCATGATTTGGGCAGAAAAGCTGTAATACCGAACAGCGAGTTTTTCGTCCTGGGCCAGGGCCATATCGGTTATTGCGCGGGCCAGGCGACCGTTGCCATCTTCATAGGAATGAATGGTCACAAACCAAAAACCGGCAATAGCCGCCCTGATGATCCCGTCAAGTTTGTCCTGCTCCACCTGCCACCAATGTAGGAACTGGTCAACATGCGTTGCCACATCACCGCCAGGCGGCGCCTCGTAATGAACCTTCTCTCTGCCAACCGGGCCGGAAATCACCTGCATTGGAGAATCGCCACGATATTGTCCCACTGTAATTCTATACATCCCAGAATATCCGGTTGGGAAAAGCGCGGCCTGCCAGCCATGGAGTCTTTCCATGGTTAGAGGCTGCTGGTAATTTGTGGTGGCATCAAGCAGTACGTCAACCAGCCCTTCGGTATAACGATCATTTCGGAGCAGGCCGGCATCAGGTAAGCCAAGTCTCCTGGCCACTGAGGAGCGCACGGAATCAGGATCAAGTTTCTTGCCCTCTATAGCCGAGGTTTCCAAAACTTCGGCTGCCAACACCTCGGCCTGCGCCTCCAGGCTATGCTTCATTCCTAATGAGGCTACACGGCCCAGAAGCTGCCCACGCTTGAAGTTGCACCGGCTTAAACTATCAATAATAGCATCGGTATTCCAGTTAAAGTGGGGCCATTCCTTTTGCTGCCAGATATAGTGGATCATTTACGCCCCTTAATCGCTTCATAATTTGAAACAATAATAAAGATTATTCGCTTCAATTGCAAGCGTGCCCGAAAATTGAAAAAGAAAATTGAACGCTTTGGCATCGCGCACAAAACGATCTAAAAGTTATTATGAACGTGAAGCGCAGGAAAGGGTCATCGAAAAGATGGAAAACGCCTACGAAAAATCAATAAAAAATGCCAAATCATCCAGACCCCTTGATCAAATGGAGCATGACCTTGACCTGGATCAGATTGAATTTTTGTCCAAAGCTGAAAAACATCTTTCGAAAATTAATAGACAGGCCGCCAATAGGCGATGCTGTTGTTTAAATTATTTCAGAAAGTCGTT
>JGI24023J19991_10000190_pt1 | contig 45282 bp, 48 predicted proteins | sample Cruoilmetagenom1_FD_19991 | JGI IMG/M metagenome (IMG submission 19991)
TTCCGCTTCGGGTCACCAGCGGCCTGATCCCTGAGAGGGGTCCTGGTTTAGAGTTGGTCCTGCATCCGTTCCCAGGAGGCGATGATGTCCGCTTCTGGCTAAAAGCAGACATTGTGGGCTAACCCGCCGCATGTCCGCTCTTGGGGGTAAAGCGGACCTAAAACGGAGTTGGGCTGAATGTCTGCTCCTGACCCTTAGCGGACATCAACTGAGAGGAGGCCCCGAGGCAGTCCCGGGAACGGGACTCAATTGGTCGGCGGAGCGCCAGTCTTCTGCGAGGCCGGCTGCTCACCTGTTGGCTGCGGCGATTGCGTGGTCAAGTCGGCCAAGCCATTGCTGACTTTGACGCGGCGATTAAGCTGAACCGGAAACAGGCGGACGCCTACGACAATCGGGGCGTCACCTATTGGAAAATGGGAGAACCCGAGAAAGCCGCCGCGGACTTTCGAAAGGCTTTGAAAATCGATCCGTCCTACGCCGACGCGAAGGAAAATCTGGAGAAACTGACGGTTTCCGGGGCAAATCAGGAGTGATGCTCGTCATCAAAAACACCGGGCATATCCGCCTTGTTGTAAATTTGACCTTACATCGGCATCGCTTGCACTTATCGATAACAGGTCCCCAAGCGACGATGGCGCGGGGATCTAGTTCAAGCCTCGAAAACGCACCAATCGCCACCCTTTTCAAGACAGTAGGTTTGTAGCGTGCCGAACCTGGCGCAGGTCTGAGCAATATGCGAGGCGTCCATTAGTGAGAAAGCCGTCGAGAGCCCGTCGGCCAGCGTTGCGCTTCGGGCCCGGACAGTCACGCTCTGGTAGCGCCAGGCGCTGGCGCCACTGCGCGGATCGAGCAGATGGTTGAAGCGTCCGCTTGCTTCGAATGGCGTGCCCAGCGGTGCGGACGTGGCGACGGCGCCGTCCGCGACTTCAATCTTGCGGATCATTTCATCCCTCGTTCCAGGCGCCGCGATCCCGATCCGCCAAGCCCCGCCTGCGGGATGGGTGTCCAAGGCCCGCAATTCGCCCAGATCGATCAGCACGTGAGAGGCGCCGGCGCGGCGCATGAGGTCGGCGACCGCATCGGTAATGAAGCCCTGTGCGATACCGTTGAGCGTTACGGCCATGCCTTTGCGTTCGAGCCGGACGCCGCTCTCGTGGATGCCGACCGCGCGAAAATCGACACCGGCCAGCGCTTCTTCAAGCTCATGGCGCGGTGGACCCGACCGCGCAATCGGGTGATTGGCAAAATGACGCGCATAAAGCCGCCAGAGCGGCTGGACCGTCGCGTCGAAGGCGCCCCCCGTCTCCTCGCTGATGCTGCGCGCGATCGAAAGCAGGCGGATGAGTTCAGGAGGCGCGTCAAGAAGCTCGCCGTGGCGATTGAGGCGGACCAGCGCGGAATCGGAGCGATGCAGGCTGAAGATCCGCTCCAGCCGTGCAATCTCTTTTGTGACGGCATCGATTAATGGCTTGCCGGCACCGGTCTCGGCGCCGTGGATAGCGATGCTGGCGGGCGAGCCGAGTGCGACGCCGCGCCATAGGACGGGCTGGCGCGCCGAAGCCACGCGGGCGATGGAGTCTGGAACGAGCACCGCCCCTCCCATAGCCGCGATGATTGAGAGACATCGGCGCCGAGTAACGGTTCCCGCTCCGGCCACTAGTTCAGTCCTCGAAGTTGGGCGCGTCGGCGCCGTGGCACGCCGCCATTTGTCGGGTCGCCGCAGCCGAGCGGGCTAGTGGGACGCGCTGCCGGTTTTAGTCTTCCGGGCGAGATCATGGATCCACCCTCCTGAATAGACCCTGAGCTGCAAGCCCAGCGCAGACGAGCCACAAGATCAGGATGCCCAGTGTGGTCGTCATTGCCTGATTTGCTGTGCCATCGGGCCCGATAAGACCCGCCGCGGCGCTCACGCTCTCGAATTGCATCAGATTGTGGACCCTGAAGGCGTTGGTCGGGTTGATCATCAACAGCGTGGAAAACAATGTTTCGCCGATTACACGGCCGTCATCGGCCACAATAAGCCCCAGCAGGGCGAGATCGTAAATTACGGCGAGCACCAACCAAACTGCGACGGCGAGCCCGGCCGCGGTGGCCCGTTCCTTGCTCACCGCGCTGAGCAGATAGCCAAGCGCCAAAAACACGGCTCCCAACAGGACCGAACTACCGATCAGGTTGAACAACGCAAGCGCCTCGCCGGGCCGGACGCTTTGCGTGGCCCATATGGCAAGGCCCACGAGTCCATAGCCAATGGAGATGGCGAGGATCAAAATCGCAAGATGGCCAAAGAATTTGCCGCATAGAACCTGCCACCGGCGCACCGGATGAGCCAAAAGCAGAAGCAGCGTGCCGCGCTCGATCTCGCCGATGATCGCATCATAGGAAAGCATGAGGGCGATCAGCGGCACAAGGTAGACCGACAGGGTCGTTAGACCGGCTACGGTGACGCTGAGACGTGAAGCGTTGATCGTGCCGACAGGTCCCGAACCGAGAAAGGCGATCGCCAGGGCCAGAGCGGCAAGCAGCAGGATTGCTGCGGCGACCCAGCGGTTGCGCACACCGTCACGCAACTCCTTGGCTGCGATGATTGCAATCGTCCTCATTGGAGCCGCTCCCGGCCCGTGAAATGGGCATAGAGGTCTTCCAGCCGCGGCGGCTCTATCTCGACGTCCTGCGCCGGATCGTTCAGACCCGAAATCATGCGCAGCACCGACATCTTGTCCGCCTCGGGACAATCCAGATGAATGTGTTTGTCGTTGACCTTGGCCAGATTGCACGGCCCGTTGAGCGCTCCGGCCGCGGCCTTGGCTCCGCCATTCGGGAAGGTCAGCCGAATACGCAATGGCAGACCGGCCTGCCTCTTCAGCTCGCGCAGTGTTCCAAGCGCGGCAAGCCGGCCTTTCGCCAGGATCGCATAACGGTCGGCGTGAGCCTCGATTTCGGTCAGGGCATGAGAGGACATAATGATGGCCGCGCCCGCCTTGCACATGCCATCGATGGTGTCGAAGAAGTGCCGCCTGAGTTCCGGGTCGAGCCCCGTGGTCGGCTCATCGAGCAGCAAAAGCCGAGGCTCGCCAAGCAGGGCCTGCGCCAATCCAAGCCGCTGGCGCATCCCCTTGGAATAGGTCCGCACGCGTTGGCGGGCGGCATCGATTAGACCCATGCGCTTGAGCAGACGATCGCATTCCTCGTCGGGCACCTGTTTCAGGCGGGCGTAGAATTCAAGCACTTCGCGTCCCGTCATCGTGTCCTGGAAGGCGACGCTCTCCGGCAGGAAACCGACTGTGCGGCGAATGTTGTGGAAAGCGGTGCCGCCTGGTTCGGCGCCCGCCACCTGAACCGACCCTCCGTTTGTCCGGATAAGCCCCAACATCAGCTTGAACAGGGTGGTTTTGCCAGCGCCGTTATGGCCCAGAAGCGCAAGGCATTCACCGGAGTTGGCCGTCAGGTTCACATCGGAGACGACGGAGTGCGCGCCATAGCGCTTGCTCACCTTGTCCAGCTTCACAAGGACCTGATGCCTGTCCCGGTTGCAACCAACTTCGGTCATGTCAGCCGGCCCCTCCGGGCCGCTTCGGCGGCGCCATCAAGGCGGCGGAATCGGTGACGCCACCGGGATAAATCGCCGGGAGCGCCGATTGCGCCCAACGGATCAATTGCAGGATGGGACTGCCCAATAGCAAACGCGCGGCGGGGTAGCGCCAGACCAGCTGATCGACGATGTCATTCGGCCTATATGGCCGGTCGGCGATGCCATCGCCATTCAAATCGAAGGCGGCGTTGTCGCTCCAGTAATTGCCGCGGCCTTGATGCGACCATTCGAGATAACGGCTGCCGACATATTTGACTTGCCACTGATTTGAGACGAAGGCGTTCCCGGAGAAAGCGTTGCGCTCCGAACCTGCCGTGAAGTGGATGCCGATGCCGCAGCCCTCGAACCAGTTGCCTGCGAACCGGTTCTTGTTGGCGTTGTAAATGAACAGGCATTTTTTCGGGCCCGCTAACACCAGATTATCCTCGAACACCGACGAATTCGCGGAGTTCAGCAGAATGCCGTGATCGCGGTCGCCGAGCGATCGGTTACCGATCGCCCGGATGCGCGAGGAGAACATGATGGCGTAGCCGAGGTGATTGCCAATGGATCGGTTGAAACTCACCTCGCTGTCGTTCGTGTACATATAGTGCACGGCGAAGCGGAGGTTTTCGAAGCGGTTGCCTCGGAAGATGTTGCGCTTGCTTGTTGTGACGAAAATGCCGTCGCGGCCGGCACGAATTAGATTCTCTTCGACGATCGAGCCTGGCGAGTTCCAGATATGGACGCCGTTGCCGCGTTCGTTCAGGCGCAGATCGCCGCGCCCCTCGATACGGTTGCGGGCGACCCGAGCCTGATCGGGGCCCTTCAAGTAGACGCCGATCAGATTGCCGGCGATCTCATTGTCGGCGACGATCGCGCGATCGCCTTTCCCGGTGACAAAGATTCCGCTGTCCTCGGTCTCCAGCTGAATGCCGGAGCCGCGCACCGCGAGCCCGCGCAGCGTAACATCGGGTGCATCGACTGTGATGACGCTGCCCGTGCCGCTCCCCCTGATGACCGTTCCGGATTTGCCTTCGATGGTGACGGGCTTGGCGAGCGTTATCGGTCCGGAATGGACGCCCGCCCCAAGGCGTAGGACATCGCCTGGCGCGGCCTGCTCGAGCACGCGCTGCAAGGCGCCGGCGCCAGGCGTCACATCCCAGGTGGCTGCCGGCGCGGGTCCGGCGGCAATCGTGGCCAGCAGGGCCCAGACCAAGGGTCCGGGCCCCACAAGGCGCCACAGTCGGCGCGGATTTGAGGCTATGCTCATGCAGACCTGGGCTCGACGAGCATACGGCCGCGCATCTCCATATGCAGCGCGTGGCAGAACCACTGACAATAGAACCAATGGACGCCCGGCCGGTCCGCGGTGAACGTCACCGACGAGGTGGCCTGGGGACCGACTTCCATGGCGACGCCGTAATTGGCCATCGTCAGGCCATGCGTCAAGTCGTCCACATCGTCCAGATTTGTAACGATGATGGTCACCTCATCGCCCTGTTTGACGGTGAACTTCTCAAGGCCGAAGGACGGCGCCACCGACGTCATGTAGACCCGGACCTTGTTGCCGTCTCGAATCACGGTATCGGCGGATTCCAGCTCGACGCCATCCTTCTCGGCCTGGGCGCGCGCGTCCTCCCAAGTAGGATCCTTGCGATCCCAGACGTTTCTCGGGTTGACGATATCGGCGCGGACAACAATGCAGTCATGGGGTTCGGAGAATGTCGGGCCGTCATGCACGACCTTCATCTTTTCGCCCGAGATATCGATGAGCTGCTCGTTTTCGGGCTTAAGCGGACCGACATTGATGAAGCGGTCCTTGGAGAATTTATTGAGCGATATCAGCCACTTGCCATCTGCCTCCTTGGTCTCGCCCATCGATGTATGGTTATGACCCGGCTGATACTCAACGTCCACCTTGTCCAGGATCGGATCGACTTTCTTGCCCTTGAACGCCTCGATCGCCGTATTGATGTTCCACTTGGCGACCTGACTATCGAGGAACAGCGTCGTATAGGCATTGCCCTTGCCGTCAAAGGCCGTGTGCAGCGGGCCCAGCCCAAGCTCGGGCTCGGCGACGATGCAATCGCGCGGCTTGATCTTGTCCGCGAAGAGATCGGGCAGACGCGTCACATCGATCACGGACACTGTTGGCGACAGCTTGCCGTTGATCACGATATATCGCCCGTCCGGGGCCGTGTTGCAGCCATGCGGGCTAGTCGAAATCGGGATATAGCGCGTGTATTTCGAGCCCTTCCGGCCGTCAATGACGGGAACACCGCTCATTTCCTTGAAATCGCCCTTCTTGACCGCATCTTCGATGGCCTTGATATCGAAGACCACCGCCCAGTCCTGCTCGTTGGCGGTCATCTCCGCAAGCGTCACGCCTTCCTCGCCGTTGTAACAGGTCGATAAGACATACAACCCTTGATAGTCGGCATCGCAGTTGTCGAGATTGCCATCGACCATCACCTGCCACGCCACCTTCATGCTGTCGCCGTCGATCGCGGTGAAGATGGAGTGGTACTTCTCGGGTTCGTCGAGCACCTTCCCGTCGTTGGGAAGCGGGATGCGATGCTCGCCATTGGCGAAGATGTAGCCGGTGCGCGGAAATTTTTGCGGGCGCAGCCCGTGGATATCCGCGGCGTTCGGGATCTCAATGATCTTGTCGCACTTCATCACGTCGCAGCGAACCCGCGCCACGCGCGTATTCGCCTTGTCGTTCATGAAGAGATAGCGGCCATCATAGGTGCCGTCCGTGAACGACATGTGGGGATGATGGAGGTCGCCGTTTTGCCAAGTGCCGCCCCTGGAGGCGAGGTATTCCTTCGTCTCGGGCAGCAGACCCTCGGTTAAGATTTTCAGGCTCTCGTTGGTTTGGCCCCAACCGGTGGCGCTGCAGCGGTTAAAAACCGGGACCCGCATGAGCTCACGCATCGACGGCAGGCCGATGATGCGCATCTCACCGCATTGGCCGCTCGACCAGAAACCGTAATATTCATCGAGTTCACCTGGCTTGACGTCGGCTTTGCCGGCCGCCTCCTGAGCCTGCGCCGGTTGCGGCGACAACATTGAGCTCGTGAGCAAGCCTCCAGCGGCGCCCCCGACCGTTGCGAGACCACCGACGGCTGCGAGTTTCGCAGGACCCGTCAATATATCGCGCCGGTTCGGTTCGTTGAGTTCATTCGCAAGCTTGTTTTTCGATTTCGTCATTGACTTAATCTCCTCGTTTGAGCGTTAGGTCGTCTGGGATTCTTCATCAGCACTTGAGGCCTGGCGCGCCCTGTCGACATCCGCGGGGCCACTCGGAGGGGACGTGCTGGACGTCGAGGGCAATAGAATCCGGCGCCCGTGTCTGAGTTGCCGCTGTGCGACCACCGGACATCGTTTGGCGTCGTGGTAGAGGGTCTGGCAGTGCAGACAGTAGAGACATTCATTTGGATTGATGCCGCCCTCGGGATGGATGGCCTGCACCATGCATTCGCTGTAGCAGCGTTGGCACGGATGGCCGCACTGCTTGTAGCGCTTGAGCCATTCGAACAGCCGCAACTTACCTGGGATGGCCAGCGCCGCGCCGAGCGGACACAGATAGCGGCAGTAGAAGCGCTCGATGAAAAGGCCCATTAGCAGAAGCGAGACGGCGAATAGTACGAACGGCCACGCGCGCATAAATTTCAGAATGATCGCCGTTTTGAAAGGCTCCACTTCGGCAAGCGTTTCGGCAAGCGCAAGCGAATGAAGCGAGGCGCCGAATAGCACGAGAAAGATCATATATTTGACCGCCCAGGCCCGTTCGTGCAGGCCCCAGGGCAGCTCGATCTGTGGTATTCGCAGCGCCTTGGCGCCCCGGTTCAGCAGCTCTTGAAAGGCGCCGAAGGGACACAGCCAACCGCAGAAGGCGCCGCGCCCCCAAAACATCAGCGATGCCGCGACGGCGAACCAGAGCAGGAACACCAAGGGCTCCAACAAAAAGTATTCCCAGCGAAAATCGGTAAGAAGCGCGTTGAAGAACGTCATCACGTTCACCACGGAAAGCTGGGCGTTTGCGTAGAATCCAATTCCAAATAGCGTGAAGATGAGAAAGCCAAGCCGCACCCTGTCGGTCAGCACGGGCCGTTGCGCCAGCCAGTCCTGGAAGAAGAATATGAGTGTCAGGACGCCGAGCGCTCCCGCGAGAATGACGACCTCTACGGTTTTTGCGTGCCACAGCCGCTGCCAAAGGGGCTGTTCGAGGCGATTAGGTTCCGGTTCGGCGCCAACGGGTCGATCAGCCGGTATGGTCGCTATGGCGGGCGCGGTCTTCAGATAGTGGTTGGGGACGCGGTAGCTCAGATCGAAGGTCAGAAACGCTTTGCTCGTCGGTCCCGTCGCGCGCCCTACCAGGAGCTCGATGCGCCAAGGCTCGGCCGCTTCGAATGCAGCCGATTTCGGAATGATGAAGAGCGCAACTTCATCGAAGCGGGGGGCGCCGGCGGCCGCGACCTGCCTCAGCCTCTTGTACTGCTTGTCGCGGAACCGAATGGAATTGTCGCCCTGTATGAGTTGGAAGCGGTCAAAGATACCGCCGCGAACGAAACTCGAGCCAAGGAACGAATATCGCCCGCGCCCCATCAGGAGTATGGCCTGCTGATTTTGAATGAGGCTCCTTTTGAGGTTCTTGTATTCGTTTTCTCCCAGCAGGCTGCGCCCAATGGTGGGCACGGAGGCAAGCGCCACATTGAAATCGATAAAGAGCTCGCTGGGATCGCCGGGTTCCGGACGCTCGGCGGCAAGGGGGTCATTCGAGCTCTTGAACGCCTCGTTTATATCGCCCACGGACAGCCTGAGAGCGCGCACCGAACCGTCTCCAGCCAGCGTCGGCCAGTCTTCGACCGATTCCTTGTCTCGGTCGATTTCCACCACCGGTCCGGTGCGCGGTCGTTTCTCGGGCGCGAGGCCGCCAAGCCCATAACGGCGGGCGACTTTGATGGCGGATCGCAAGATGCTGTCGTCGATAACCATCACCGTGACCGTTGCTCCGCTCACGATATCGATGTCGTGCTGATGGGATTGACCGCGCGATAGGGCGGCGACGTCACGGCCCGCATAGCCGTCGATAACCCGGCGAATGCGCTGTTCCGGAATGCCGATCAGAACGATTGGTTCGCTGTGGTCGACAAGCTGCGCGCCGGTTATGACTCCGTTATTGTCGATCCCGACGACGACATGAATGGGCTTTCCGGAATACCCGGTGGCGCCGGCGAAATCCGAGTTTAGAAACACATAACCAACCGGCTTTCCATCCCTGATGGCAGGCGCAACAGGCGGTGAACCTTGAAGGCGCCCCAAGTGATCTGCGCCAGGAAAAACAGCTTTCAGCTGAATCTCGCCCAGAAAGCGCTGAAAGTTGCTGACCGCCTGGTCCGCTGCGGACGCCCGAACGCCTAACAGCACCACGAACACCAGAACAGCTAAGCGTGATATCAATGCCCTTGGCCTGTGGAAGCGGGTCAATGGTCGTTTCTCTTGGACTTTGCGAAGGATGAACCGAAAGACCGCTCGCGGCCAAACCACTAGCAAGCCGAGCCCGGCGGTTTGTTGACCGAAATCAAGTACGAGAGAAGCGCCGCCGTGTTTTAGATCAGCCGTTGGGGGCGGACACCCATCTCGGGTGGACCCCAATTGTGCAGGATGACAAACCAGAAACATACAGCCATGGAACGGACGGGCGCCGCGACCGCCTCTGGAAGCCGGGAAGAGCGAAACATCGAGTTGAGGACGCTTTGGGTGTCGCGCTTGCAAATGCTTGCCCGTCTTTATGAACGCTTGGCAAACGATTTGGCGCAGATTGGCGATCACAGAATTGAGAAGCTGTTCCGCTCGCTGGCTGCCGATACCGCTAAGGGGCATGGCGAGGCCCACAGTCGCCGAACCGGCTCGGTCATTGAGCCCCCTGGTCTGGTTGCCGAATGGTCCGGCTGCGACACGAGTGAACCCGTGGCTGTCGCCACCGATTTCCAAACCCCCTACGAGGTCTGGGCATTCGCCGTTCAGAATGACGAGCGGATGTTTCAAGAATTCGTTTGTGTGGCTTGCGGGGCGAATGACGCCTCGCTTCGCGTTGATGCCATCCTGCTCGCCGAAGGAGCTCTTGAGCTTGCGGCGCAGCACCGTATTCAGCGGCGTTTGGCATTCCATGCGGAGCGCTTCAGCAGTGACAGCGGCCGATTCCCTGATATCAACCGGATCGCCGCATTGGATGATTTGGTTCATGTGGCGCTTGCGGTTGAACGGTGGTTTTGCAAATTTGTCGCCGCAACGAGCTTGTCAAAGGAGCTTAAGGACACCATCGCTCACTCCACTTTGGACGAGATCGCGAGACTAGAGGCCATGATTGGAGCCACACCGCCGTCGAGGCGCCTTGAACGTCAGCTCAAGCGGCTCGATGAGTCAATAAACAGGCGCACAAGAGTGCGGCGAAAGCCTGAGCAGGACATTGTCCGGATCGCGGTGCATGCCGAGCGGATCTTCGACTATTACGACAGCATCTTCGAATCCGCTGAGGACGAGATCGTCATGATGGAGGCCCAGAGCCTTTCGACCGCCGCCATTCGGCGTCTCCAGGCGATCCAGCGATCGAGCAATTCCCGGTAACGCGCCAGGGGAATTGGCGTCAGGCCAGAGGCAAGCGCCAGACGGAAGCGGAACTGAGTTGAATTTCCGCTTTTGGCTATTAGCAGACGTTTTTAGCTGCGCGGTCTAACGTCTGCATAGAGGCGCATAGCGGACATTCTGCCGTCTGATCTCTGCTATCAGGGATAGAGCGGACTTCGCCGTTGCCTCGCCGAATGTCGGCTTCTGACCCAAAGCGGACATATGAACGGTCAAAATGACGGGATTTGATCCCCTAACGGCGCGAATCGCAGCACGACTTTCTATACATCTACGCGTCTGGGTCCCGCTTTCTTGTTGACGCCGTAAGCGGCGGCAGTCGGTTCTGCCATCATCACATGTCCATGCCCAGCCAAACAAGTTGAGGGGGTGCATGAACACTAACGGCGCGCGCCAATGTAACAGCCATCATTGCAAGCAAGTTGGCAGTGTCTATGCCAGCGGCAAGCATAAGGGAGACCACATTGGCCGCAATCAGAAACCCCAGACCCAGCAGTATTGTTTCGGTTCATTAACCGCGCTGGCGCGGCCGTGAGGGAGCTCTTGCGAGGCAATCTCGTCAAACCTCCGTCGGCTGCAGCATGAAGTTGGTCATATATTCATAGCGTCGATACTCATCGACACGTTTGTAGCCAAAATCTTCGGCCACAGCATCAAACCGACTTACGTTGTTATCCCAGACCTCAATGAAAACTGTGGGATTTGCTGCTCTGATCAGTCCTTCCAAACCGCGAAGGACTTCTACCTCATGGCTCTCAACGTCGATCTTAATGAAGTCAAAGGTCTCACCCTCAAGCAGTGCGTCGCCGCGATTAATTTCGATTGACCCAGTTTCATCTGGAACAATAACTGCGCCCCCCAGATTAAGCGGGTCGGCAATTGTTGCAGCGCCGTAACCATGGACATCACCGAGCGCGACACCCAATCGGGAGACATCGACGCACGTCAGATCGTTTAGGCTAGCATTTAGCATCAGGACCTTGATTGAACGTGGCACGGGCTCGATCGCAACGACCCGAGAAGCCTTCAGGATTTTCTCGAAATAGACGGTATGGTTACCGACATTTGCACCAATATCGAGCATTCGCGCATTAGGCTTTACATATGCGGATATCAGCGCGAGTTCTTCCTCTTCGTAGAACCTACCCGCCAAGTGATAACCCTGGATGCTATCGTCTGGCTGATCGACAAAGAAGCGGATTGGCGTGTCCGAATGCGTGAAACTAACGACCGAGCCGTCATGAACGGTGATCTGGCTGGGTGTGCGATCATTGGGCTTTGAAGCGGCACTGATCTCAACTCCGTGGACAATAATACCTGGCTCACGAAGGTCAAAGTCGGCAGATGGGTACCCTTCCAGCTTCTCAGCGTGTTTTAGTCCCCAGTTGTGGAGTTTGATGCTTATCTCATGCGTATTACTGCAGTTGATCGCGTTCGAAACCGTTTGGCGCGGTGCTCCTTTATCAAAACTCGTAATACCTGCAGGCTCAAAGTTCAGGAACAATTCGACGCCTGCATTGGGACGCTGGTCCTGGGCAACGCATTCGATGTCGATGTCGACTGTCACCAGACCGCTCAACGCCGGCTCGATCTGCAATTTCATAATTGAGACCGGGCCCTCAGTGATTGGCTTACCGTTCAACAGAATGAATCCGCGCTCAAAATTGCGCTGGAGCCTTCCCAGGCTCCCCTGAAAGCTTAAGCTAAATGGAGCCCGATGGCCCGGCCGCCTACCGTGATCAATGGCTGGAAAGCGTTGCATATTGTATCGTTGTCGCCACCAATCATCGCCTTCCGGGTCAAGTGCCGGCGCTTTCGACCGCTGAAAAAAGGCCGTGTTTTCAACGATATTGTGAAGGTAGAACATGTCGTCCTCCTTCAAGAATCGGTACAAGTTGTGCAGAGTAGGGATATGAATGTCGTCAATGATAAGGATGCCGCCAGGCTTCAACCAAGGATAGAAATAGTAGTACTCCAGTTCCGCAAACGGAAAGCCATGGGGGCCATCGATAATAATCAGGTCGACCAGTTCTGTTAGCGGATTCGATGGAAGCGTCGTCTGTGTCGGACCGAACACCCAATCCACATTGTTCTTGTGGAAGCCAGGAAACCCCATGGCGAAATCGACGCTGGAATTGGGTTGATCCCTGTCGTCATAGCAGTAGACGCGGTGCTTTTCGCCAAAATGCGATAACAGGATCGTCGATGCACCGCACCCAGTTTCAACGGACTTAATGGGCTTCCCGCAGAAATATTCCTCGCAATAGTATTTCAGGGTCGTTAGGGGACCGCCTATAAACGTACCCCAGCGATGAGCTTCCCCGAGGCTATCCTGATAGTTGGAGATCGCACGGATGAGATCTGGATTTTGTTTCAATAGTCTCGGTCCGTAGCAGAAATACGGTGATACGTGATCGAAAACGGGCGACTACTTCTCCAACCCATTCAAAATGGCTCGGTAGCGTTCCCGATAGGCCTCGGGCGAAAAGTGATTCTCATATAGCTGAATTAGGCGGGCATCAGAACGTGGATATCCCGCACGGGCATAACGCAGCATCGCGGATAGAAACTCCTGCGGTGTATCAGCCGGTGAATTCACTGCGCTCATGTCGAGAATCTCGGAGAAGCCGCGAAAACCGAGAGACGTTGACACTATTGGCTTACCGAAGGCCATTGCTTCGATGGTTTTTATTGAGATGCCATGGCCCTCGATCATCGGAATGAGAACCAGTCCGGTGGCTGCATAGTAGCTATCAAGCTTATCCACGCGACCTTGGAACGCTGACCCAAATCGGTCGTAGATTGGATCATTGCGTGATGTGAACTCTAAGTCCACTTTTCCAACGATCTTGAGCGTGTAGCGCGCCGCTAGCTCCTCCGACCAAACATTTTCAAGGAACCAGCGCACGCTCTTGTAATTGCCGTAATTCGAAGATGCGACAATTAGAAAATCGAACGCCTCCATCCCCGAATCGTTCGGTTTGATCCTGTCATGCATGCGTTGGGCTGCCGGAAATAGGATTTCATGGCGCGTCCTCGGTAGCCTTCGCGAAAAGAACTCGCCCTCTGCGATGTTGAGATGAACGAGGATATCGGCGTCACCCGCCAGCGCGATTTCGTCAGCGAGCAACGTTTCGTGTTCGTCGACCTTTCGACGAAACGGGTGAATGAGCTTCTGGTCCGAATAGTGCCGGCTCTGGATATCATGGGTCTCCAAGACGATATGCGAACCTGGGTATTTTTGCCTGATGCGGGTGGCGAGAGGCATATTGAAGTAGTGATTGCAGACGATATCGACGGTTCCGTGTTGCTGGAGGAATGCCTGCAAATTTAATGGAGTTTTCGCCAATCGCGCCACGGTGGCCCGCCAGTACGCGTAACTGCGCGTGTATGTGGGTATAAGCTCCCGCCAAAACCCAAGGTCGAACGGCAAGTACCGGGCGCGCGACGCGTGACCGCGGTGATCAACACCGAGGTCGTTTGTCATATCATAATAGTTTCGCCAGAAGTCGGACCAGCAGCTCGAATACCGCATGCTTGGCGATACTGCGAGAAAGTAGGTTTGGCGGCCGAGATCGCGAAACGCTCTGATCTGCCATTTGAAGACTTCGTAGCTGCCGCATGAATGCCAGGCCGGGCCTATCACCACCACCGCGTTCTTCTGCGCATCCATTGCTGATTCTGAAGAACTGGGCCGCGCGTCCGATTCTGGTGGCATTACAACATATTGGTCATCGGACATATTGAAATAGTTCGGCCTACGTGGGTGCGCGACTCGCTGCCATCCAAAAGAATTATTCAATGGTAGTCGTCGACTTTGGTCGGATTGATGGCATGGGAAACGGCATCATATACGAATCGCTTCATGGAGCGTTGCTCTGCCGTACGCTCAAGATTGGCACAGGTTTCACTATAGAATTGTGGATTCAATACTAGTTGTTTGATTGCGGCTGCTAAGGCTTGCGCATTGGCCCCCTGGGCGAGAACACCGTTGACGCCGGTCTTTACCTGCTCAACGAGGCCGCCAACCGGCGAGGCTACAACGGGAACCCTAGAACCGAATGCTGCCGCGGCTACACCAGATTGGCTTGCCTCGGTGTGCGACAACACTACTGCATGATAGCTGTCTAGCGCATTGGCAAACTCTTGAGTGGAAAGCCAGCGGTTCACTACTTCCGCGCCCATGCCACGAAGCCGCTCGGCATTCGCGCCCAATGAGCCTTCGCCAAATACTCCTATCTCAACGGCCACGCCCTCAGCCCGCAGTTCATCAATGGTATCACAAAATAATGTTAGTCCCTTGTAGGTCATGATGCGGCCAAGAAACAGCAGTCGCAGCGGATCTTCTGGATTCGGTGGTGGCTTTAGCTGCGGCAATCCATAGGTGAGATCGGGATGAAACAGCGTGACTAGTTTGTTGGGCGCCACCTTATCGGTTGCCGCCAGCCGGTTAGCGACTGCCGAGCTCAGGGTCAGCACCAAATCGGCCGACGCAGCGGCTCGGTCAACCAAGCCATTTACCAAGGAAGTGTGGTCCCCGGGATGGGCGTCGGCGTCATGGACGATAGTGCAATACCGCACACCAGCATTACGCACCACGGGCATCACAAATGATGACCAGACATGCGGCATCAACTCGATCACCACTTGCGTGCGATCCTGGCGCAGTCGTTGGGAGAGCCTGCGACGAAGCAGCGGAATGCGTCCAGCTCGATGCAGCGCGCCAGAATCAGTCATGAACGTGTCGACTGCAAATAGGGCCGGGCCGAAGGCCTCGTAATGTGTAAACGCCTCATTCTGGCGTGATATCGAGATGGTAGCCTCGATCAGCGGATCGGCTTGCGCAATACGCCCGAGCTCGAGGGTGAATTGCGGCAATGCACCGCGTCGCCCCCAGTAGACGAACATGACTCGTGCCGGTTCACGAAGCTCGCTGGACCCGTTGGCCAACATATCCACCGCCCCCTGCCTGCGGATCTCGCGCAGAAGCCCTTTGCTTGTCTGAAACGATATCCCCCCATTAGCGAAGGAAATCTATTAAATGAAATCTTTGATAGCAATATATAGGTTCAAGTCGCCAAAAAATTGCTAATTTGTATTAGTCAAATGCGCTGAATTGGCTAAGGAATCTTAGTAGTCTTTCAGCTCTTGATGCAGGCGCTGAGGATGGTGCGCAGACGATTCGCTCCCAAGAAATCGTCATCAGGCTTCTCTTGGCAGTTGGTGACATCTGCTAACGCAGGGGATATCGCTATAGAGGAGTTGTGCTTTAGGCAATTCGATAAACAGATATGGCGTGCAAAATTATTCCAATGTTTGGATTTTCTTTTTGCCCAACATCGATCTCCAGAGATTTCTCCAGCTGCTTTGCAACCAGGGCGATCTTAAGGGGATTGCCGCGCTTCCATATTGTGTGTGGAACTCTAAACGAACGGCTATGCCGGAGTTTCATTCGCTCCATCGGCCATTCGACAAATGACTCTTCGTTTACGGTGATCTAAATGGCCCTTTTGGCAAAATCTGGAGCCACCGAAAAATCAAATTCGAGCTTTATGTCGTCATCAGCAGTGAATTCAACTGGGATCGCCAATTCAGAGCGCGATCCCATGCTCTTCGTTCCCCATTCTCCCCGTTCGGGTTGCTGCCAACCCGAGAGAAGCTGTTCGGGTTGTTGATATCCTCCGGCAAAAATGTAGGTGTCAACATGTCCAAGTCGGTCTTGTTTGAGAGCTGGAAACACGTTCAGCCTACCAGCAAAGCCTAATGCGGTCGCAATCACAATGAGCAAGGTAAGATGTAATTTGGGCATGTACATCAACCTGCTCAGGTCCAATTAGGCACTCCTAACAGTCAGAGGAATTGTCTCAAGTGACGGATAATGCACTACGGAGTCTCTCACGGTATTTCGGCGAAATCTTGGACTATCGTGATTTTTGGTTATCTTTGGCCGGGCTTTCATTAAAGAACAGATTTCGACGGACCCGGCTCGGAATCATCTGGGCGATGGTCCAACCCATTCTATTCGCGCTTACCATTGCTCTAGTATTCCGCTACGTCTTCCAGCGGTCTTTCGTGGATCTTTCTATTTATATACTATCTGGAATTATATTATGGGAGCTCTTCATGCAGTCGGTTCTCTCGGGGTCTGCTGCCATTGTTGACGCCAGTCATTTCATAAAGCAGCGACGGCTCCCTCTCACGATCTATCCGCTGCAAAACTATCTGGCCCACGTGGCCTCATTTCTAATTGGGCTACTAGGTCTCGCAATTTGGATCCTGCTCGTGAAGCCCAGTGCTGTGAGTCCTATGTGGCTCGTGGCACTCCCAAATATTGCTTTCATCATCGTCGTCGTGTTGCCGGTAGCGATTTGGTCATCAGTGATTGGGACCCTCTATCGTGACTTTCAGGAGGCGGCTCGCGTTGTCCTAATGGTTCTGTGGTTCCTGTCTCCGGTATTCATCGAAAAATCGGTTTTCCTGAATCCCGGGATTGCCGTATGGGATGCCGTAAATCCGATTTCAAACATGCTGACGCTGCTGCGTGCCCCGATTATAGACGGACAGCTGCCGAGCCTGGCAAACTACGGAGTCGTCACGATTTTCGGCCTGATCAACTATCTAATCGCTGCTGACACACTGCGGAGGCACGAACGCACGCTGGTGCATTATTTGTGAGTCGCCCCCATTCGAAATCATGATCGGTCAGACTCAAAGCGCGCGCCTTCCTACGGCTCTAATCGAAGTAGAGGACGTCGTGTTGCACTATCCACTGGTGCCGCTGTTTCGTTCATCAATAAAGGAGGCCACGCTCGGCATGCTGCTCGGCAGGCGGTCGAGCCCAGCACCAAAATTTATCGAAGCGCTTAGATCGTTGTCTCTCAGGGTAGACCGCGGCGAGCGAGTTGGCCTAATCGGACGCAACGGCGCTGGAAAATCTTCTCTGTTGAGAACGATTGCCGGCATCTATCCGCCCACATCTGGCAGCGTCCGGGTACATGGCCAGATCCGGTCGCTTTTCGAACTCTTTCTCGGATTCGAGCCGGAAGACAATGGGCGACAGAACATCCGGTACCGCGGCTATCTGTTGGGCTACTCAAAGCAAGAGATCGCAAAACTCGAGGACGAAATTATCGACTTTGCGGGATTGCGAGAGTCGATTGATCTGCCGCTCAAGACGTACTCCGCCGGTATGAACGTTCGATTGGCATTTTCAATTTCGACCGCCATCGGCGGTGACATTGTCTTAATTGATGAAGTCTTCGCGGCCGGTGACGCAGAATTCCAGGCGCGCGCGCAGCGTCGGATGCGGGAGATCATCCAAGGTTCGGCATGCATGATTTTTGTGTCCCACGACCTTCAAGCCATCCGCGAGAATTGCACGCGTGTGGTGTGGCTCGACAATGGCGCTATCGTCGCGGATGGCGAGCCCGAGCAAATCCTGCAAAGTTACACAGAAAACTTATCCTAATGGGCTGGAGCGGACCTTGAAGCGAACTGTGTCTGCTAATGGCTATTAGCGGACGCCGGGCTGGGGCGCCGATGACGTCTGCTTAGGGATGCGAAGCCGACACCGAAATTAGCAGCGCGGGATGCCTGCTTGTGACCCGAACGGGACAGATCCGAGACCGCCCTCCGACGTCGTCCAAGGCAAGACCACGTCAGGTGGTGGGATTGCTGAAGGCGCGATCGTTCTGAGTGGGATCGCTGAAGGTGCGATCCCGTCACGCCTTCAGCAGGGTGAAGATCTTTTGGGGCTTGTCGACGCCACCCAACAGCGGGTCTGCTCGGCAATTGTCGGTGTACTGGACTAGGCTTTGGCGGAGGCCGTTGGCTGTTTATGTTGCTTGAGCCATTGCAGCAGAAAATCCGCCGCCCGCTCGCTGGGCTTGGGCGTTGGCTTGCCGAGGCGTTTGACCACCTCATCGAACCCCTTGATTTGGTCTGCCCGCAGGGTGTCTCCGTTCAACAGTTTGAGGATTTCGTCGCGGACGTGTTCGGGCGTGCAGTCGTCCTGGAGCAGTTCCGGCACGATCTGGCGCCCCGCCATCAAATTCACCAGCGCCACGTTGGTGACGCTGATCAACCGGCGCGCCAGGAACGCGGTCAAACGGCTCACCCGATAGCAGACCACCATCGGCAAACGGGCCAGCGCCAATTCGAGGGTAATGGTGCCTGATTTGGTGAGCGCCACGTCGCTCGCGGCGAAGCCGTCGAATTTCTCGGCCTGGTCGGTGACCACTATTGTTTCTATCGGCCAATCCTTGGTGGCGGCAGCGACCGCGTCGCGGACCGCATCCACCGTGGAAATCACTGCTGTGACGTTGTCCCGTTCGCCCGCCACCTTGGCGAGTCCTGCTCCGAACACCGGCAGCAGGCGGTTGATTTCGGTCGACCGGCTGCCGGGCAGCACGCTGATCAGCGTGGCGTCGGATGCAAGGTCATGCTTGGCGCGGAATGCCTTCCCGTCACCGCGATCGGCACCCGATTCCAGCACGGGGTGGCCCACATAGGTGCAGTCCACGTCGTAGCGGGTGAAGAATTCGGGCTCGAAGGGCAGCAGGGCCATGACGTGGTCGAACAAGCTCGAGAGCTTGCGGCCACGGCCCGGCAACCAGGCCCAAAGTTGAGGCGCGACGTAGTGGATCACCGGGATGCCCGAGCCCCGCAGCCGTTGCGCCAGCCGTAGCGAGAACCCGGGCGAATCAACCGTCACAACCAGATCGGGCTTCTGTTTCACGATGTCCGACGCCGTCTCGCGCAGGCGCCGGATCAGCCGGGGCAGATGCGGGATGATTTCGGCGAAACCCATCACCGCCAGATCGCTCAGGGGAAACAGGCTGGTGAGACCCTGGGCCTCCATGGACGGTCCGCCGACGCCGGTGAACCGAACCTCGCCGCCACTGCGCTTCTTCAGCGCCGCCATCAGCCGGCCAGCGAGATTATCGCCGGAATGTTCGCCCGCCACCAAATAAATCAGCGGTGCGCTGGAGGACGGTTTGGAAATCGCAAATCTCCTTGGACCGGGACCGTTGCGGCGCGGCGCGGCCCTGCAATCCGATGCGCAAACTGATCGCCCCAAGTCGCGCTGTCAAAGGCCAATGTTGCCCCATCGACAAAGCCGTCAAGTTGCGATAGGAAACGGCCAAGTTTTCCCATGTGGCAGACGGGGCGGCGAACGCCCGCGCGGGGGAGCTATCCCTAAGCGCCTGGGCGCGGGCGCAGCCATGCGGGTTGTTAAGGTACCAAGTCATGAACATCATCGAAGAACTCGAGAAAGAGCACGCCGAGGCGCTTGAAGCCCAACGGGCGATACCCGAATTCGCGCCGGGCGACAGCGTGCGCGTCAACGTCAAAGTGGTTGAAGGCACCCGTGAGCGAATCCAGGCCTATGAGGGCGTCTGCATCGCCCGCTCGGGCGCCGGGCTCAATGAGAGCTTCACGGTGCGCAAGATCTCCTATGGCGAGGGCGTGGAGCGGGTGTTTCCACTCTATTCGCCGCTAATCGAGTCCATCGACGTGGTGCGCCGCGGCCGGGTGCGCCGGGCCAAGCTCTATTACTTGCGGGGCCGGCGCGGCAAATCGGCCCGGATTCCCGAACGGCAGGACGTGCGCAAGACCGCCAAGGGCAAGAAGGCGCCCGCTGCCAAGGCAGCCTTCGAGGGCTTTACCAAGCCCAAGGGCGAACCGGATGACTTAAAACAACTCAGCGGCGTGGGCCAGAAGCTGGAAGACAAGCTGAACGAGCTCGGCATCACCACATTTGAACAGGTCGCCAATTTCACCGACGAAGAAATCGCCTTCGTGGACGAGACCTTGAACTTCAAGGGCCGGATCGAGCGCGAAGATTGGACCGGCCAAGCCAAGGCCCTGCTGGCCGAGGCGACGGCGGGCGAAGTCCCGGCGGAGGAGGAAGAGGCGGCTCAGGCCGTGGCCTCTGAGACGGCTGAGGGCGCCGAGCCGGCCGAGGCAGCCGAAATGCCGGCAAAGAAGGCCAAGAAGAAGAAGGACGCTTAGCGGTCGGGCATCCTCGCCCGCTGCATTGAAGCGGCGGGCGGTCTCACCCATCTCCAAGTCCTAGCGACTTTGATAGGAGTCGGCATTTGGGCAAGACACTTTTCGACAAGATCTGGGACGATCACCTCGTGCATGAGGACGAGGACGGCACCTGTCTGATCTATATCGACCGCCATCTAATCCACGAAGTCACCAGCCCGCAGGCCTTTGAAGGGCTGCGCATGGCGGGCCGCCAAGTACGCGCCCCGCATCGGGAGCTGGCGGTGGTCGACCACAATGTGCCGACCACGGACCGCAGCCAGGGCATCGAGGACGAGGAATCGCGAGTCCAGGTCGAGACGCTTGCCAAGAATTGCGAAGAGTTCGGCATCGAATATTTCGATGAGGTCGATCCGCGCCAGGGGATTGTCCATGTGGTCGGCCCCGAACAGGGCTTCACGCTGCCCGGCACCACCATCGTGTGCGGCGATTCCCACACCGCGACCCACGGCGCATTCGGTGCGCTGGCCTTCGGCATCGGCACTTCGGAAGTCGAGCACGTGCTCGCCACCCAGACTTTGATTCAGAAGAAGACCAAGAACATGCGGATCACCGTGGAGGGCGAGACGCCGCCCTGGGTGACCGCCAAGGACATTATTCTCGCCATCATCGGCGAGATGGGGACCGCGGGCGCGACCGGCCACGTGATCGAATATGCGGGCCAAGCGATCCGCGATCTCTCGATGGAAGGGCGCATGACGGTGTGCAACATGTCGATCGAGGGTGGCGGACGCGCCGGCCTGATCGCGCCTGACCAGAAGACCTTCGACTACATCAAGGGCCGTCCCTACGCGCCCCAGGGCGAGGAATGGGAAGCAGCGCTGGAACACTGGAAGCAGCTTTATTCGGATGATGACGCGGTTTTCGACCTCGAACTGACGCTCGACGTCAACGACTTGCCGCCGCTTGTCACTTGGGGCACCAGCCCCGAGGACGTGGTTTCAGTGACGGGTGCGGTGCCTGACCCGCAGGCGACGGATGACGAGGGCAAGCGCGCCTCGATGCTGCGTTCGCTTGAGTATATGGGGCTGACACCGGGCACCCAGATCACCGACATTCCAATCGACCGCGTCTTCATAGGCTCCTGCACCAATGGCCGGATCGAGGATTTGCGCGAGGTGGCGGGCGTGGTGAAGGGCAAGCACGTGGATGCAAACGTCCAAGCCATGATCGTGCCTGGCTCAGGATTGGTGAAGCAGCAGGCCGAAGAAGAGGGCCTTGCAAAGATCTTCGTGGAGGCCGGCTTCGAATGGCGTGAGCCCGGCTGCTCCATGTGCCTCGGCATGAACCCGGATCAGTTGGCGCCGGAAGAGCGTTGCGCCTCCACCTCAAACCGCAATTTCGAGGGCCGCCAGGGCCGCGGAGGCCGGACCCATCTGGTCTCGCCCGCGATGGCGGCAGCCGCCGCGGTCGCCGGCCATTTCGTCGATATCCGCAAGTTCAACTAAAGCTCGCGGGAACCGGGGAATCGCCCATGGCTACCAAGCGCAAGAAGAGTTATCCGCTGCCCAAGCGCTTCAACTGCGCGCTATCGGAGGCCGCCTATAAGCGCTTGCGGGAGATCAACGCCAAGACCGGGCTGGGCAACAATTACTGCCTGACGGTGTTGTTAGAGAATCTCGACGAGGTGGCGCCGCCCGAACGGCTTGATCCGGTCTATCAGCGCTTCATCGCTGAATTCTGCGAGCCCGACCAGGGCTGAACGTCTAAGTTTCGCGCCCGAACAACTGCTGACGGCGTCAGCGGCGCGCGATGGCGATATCGCGCAAGACGTTGGCCTCCATTTTCATGTCGTCGAGACGGTTCTTCACCACGTCCCCAATGCTGACGATGCCGGCAAGCCGTCCATCATCGATGACCGGCAGGTGGCGGATGCGAAACCGTGTCATGACTTGCATCGCATCCTTGACACCGTCTTCTGGGGTACAAGTCCTGACGGGCCGGGTCATGAGCTTTGACACCGGTANCNTCAGCAAATCCATCCCATGTTGGGCGAGGCCATGAATCACATCGCGTTCGGAAATTATGCCGACAATTTCCGCCTCGTCGCCCATCACGATCACGGCGCCGATGCTCTCGTCCATTAGGCGGTGCACCAATGTCGTGATGTCTTCGGAAGGATGCGCTGTTACGACCGCGCATCCCTTAGCCTCCAAAATATCGCTTATTCTCATGCCGTTCTGCCCCACGAGTGCAGGTCTGTGACTGGCGGCCGGTTCAAATCGGCGACCTCCAAGCTCGGTTTTCTTGTCGCCGATCAGCGTCGACTGCGCTGCGGCTGTTATATTTCATTCATTAATAAATGCATATATGTTAATGTTTCTTCCAGTCAGAAGCCGGGGCATGCTGATTGCCGCCGCCGGCCGACGAGCGAGAAGCTCTGACTTAGAAACCTGACCACTCAGATTAGGCTGACCAGCCTTCTAAATCTGAGATCGGAGTAGATCCAAGTTTGGTAGCAAGAGGTTCATTATGGCAGTTGATCTAGATAAGCTCATGCAACTCGACGGTGCCGTAGCAGCAGGTGAGTTCACTACTGCAGGTGAACTTGTAGCCCACAAGGGAGGCCTTTCCGAAGAACACGCTCAAATGGTCGCGATGATGTGCGGCGCAAATTCGTTGATGGGCAAAATGCAAGCGGAAAGTTTCTCAAAGCAGACGGGTATGAATTGGTCGCCATTCAAAGGGTGGGCGGTGTCTGCCGGCGATTTTTCTGTTTGTGTGATGGGTAATGCTGGCGTTTTCGTCGAGAGCGAGAAGGCTGATTTCAATGAGGTTTTCAAGACCCTGGGCGGGCAAGCCTGAGTGCATTAGAGCCCGGACTCGTAATCAGCCGCCGACTGTAGCTGCAAGGCGGACGGCGGCCACGTAATTGCACGCCTACGCCTACTGGGTGCGCCTGCCCACGCTTTGATGGGCGAGTTAATGGCCGGCGAGATGGCCGGATCATCAACACTTGCCGAGCAGCGACAAGTTGGGCAGATCGCGTCCTAGTGTCAGAACGCTCGACCTGGGCGGCGAGGTCACGCGGACCGCCAATATCCCTTCGCCCCTCTTGCCATCCGTCCGATGCGCTTTCGCATCATTCGGCATTGGCTACAGGCCAATGAGTTCTGCGTGAATTCCCTGACCCTGGACCACTTTCAACAAATCACCTGACGACACCCGATCGGGATCGTATTCGATGATCATCAAGTGAGGCTTTTCCTCGTGGTGTGCCACACCCATCACGCCTTCATGTGCCCGCAACGTACCCGCGATCATGGTGAGCTGCTCCTCACCCAGGGTCTCGTCGATGTGTACCGTGACATCTGCCATTTCCATAATGCTGTCCTTTCGAAGTGTCGACGTAGACGCGGCTCTTCTGGCTTCAAATTGCTGCGCCGAGCACATCGAAACTCGAGATGCGCCTTTTTCGATGGCCGCTGCCGGACCCAGCGTAGTATGTTAGAATTGATAAGAATCTTGTGATGGATCCGAGCCGGAAGCCTCCGCTATGTTGTACTTGTCGGTAATTTCCGCTTGAGCGTGAAATGGCCTTCCACACCAAGTCATTAGGAAATTAACATATACTCATATATATGCTATTGAGAACCCGTGTCGTAGTGATTGCCCTCGCTGGAGGGCTGGTTTCCAAGGTAGAAATGGGAGCGCTTTATGGCAGATGACGTTGGTAGTCGCACCAATGCGAAGAGCATGTCGATCATCGTGACAAAGGGCACGCTCGATTGGGCCTATCCGCCATTCATTCTTTCGACGACCGCTGCGGCCATGGGCGTCGATGTCTCGATGTTCTTCACCTTTTACGGTTTGCCGCTTCTGAAGAAGAAGCTCGATTTGCAGATCTCCCCGCTCGGCAAGCCCGATATGGCCATGCCGATGATGGGTATGCACATGAAAATGCCGAATCTTCTGGCAGCGCTGCCCGGCGTCAATGCCGCGTCGACGACGATGATGAAGAACCTGATCAAAAAGAAAGGCGTCGCCTCGATCGAAGATTTGCGGGACGCAGCGGTTGAGTCTGAGGTCCGCATGATCGGGTGTCAAATGACCCTGGATCTGTTCGAATTCGATCGGAAAGACATGATAGAGGGCATCGAGATCGGTGGCGCGGCGACCTATATGGAGACCGCCATCAACTCCGAAATCAACCTCTTCATCTGACGATCACAACGCGCAAGCCACAGCACAATGCCCGGTGAACTTTCGATGCCTGATTTGACGCTTGATGCCAAGGAAATGAACTGTCCGCTGCCGATCCTCAAGGCAAAAAAGGCGCTCGCCACCGTGCCGAGCGGCGGCTTATTGGAGGTTCTGGCCACTGATCCTGGCTCCGTGGCGGATTTTGAGGCTTTCTGCCGTACGACCGGAAATGAGCTGGTGGAGCAGAGTCAGAACGACGGCGTCTATCGCTTTCTGATCAGAAACAGATCCTAGCACTTATTCGATTGTCGGTTTTTGCCGGGACGCCGTTCAATGGCCACGCCGAACGTTGGTCTAGTGATCCCGATCGGCTAGGGCATCCCCGCAATATAGATCGTATAACGTCCGCATAATTGCAGCAGCCTCAGAGCTGGCCAACGAGTAAAAGACGTTCTGCCCCATACGCCGCTTTCTGACCAGGCGCTCCCTGCGCAGAATGGCAAGATGCTGCGACACCGAAGATTGACTGAGCCCCACCAGCTGCTCCAGCTCGCTGACCGATCGTTCTTTCTCGACCAAATTGCAAAGGATCATGAGGCGTCCCTCGTTTGACATCGACCTCATCAGCTCACTTGCGCGAGCCGCTTTGGATTTCATTTGGGCGATTCCGGAGGATGCATCCATGTCGATTTCCAACGAGGGAGCTTCTTGGCTGAACAGCGTTACACAACCTGCCGGCGCCAATACACCAAGAATCTATACGCCGAATGGCTGTTACCGGCCACCCTTTAGATAGCGGCAAAGGCTCTCACAGGTTTTTTTCGTTCCGATTTGTTGCACATATGTCACGGGGGAAAACATTCGTACATGCAAACGCGCAGAAATGTGGATTTTCCTATCCTCAAGGGCGCGTTAGCCGGCGTCTGTTGCAGAAATGTTACAGGCCGATACATATATCAATGCTAATATTCAAATAATCTGATGGGCGGTTCCCAGCAGTAGGTCCGATATCCCCTACCGGTTGGGAACCGCCCGAATCAGCCGATCGAGCCACCGGATAGGTGGCCGCACAGTAAACGGGGGGAAGTTATGAAGGGCATTAGCAACATACGTTCACAGCTGTTGGCGATGGGCGCGGCAGCTCTTCTTGGGTTCGCAAGCTCCGGGGGTCAGGCCAGCGAAGGCTATTTCCAGAGTGGTTACGGCGCCCGCCACAAGGCGCTTTCCGGCGCCGGCGTGGCCGATTCGCGTGACGCCACGGCGGCCGCGCTCAATCCGGCCGGTCTGGTGCACGTGACCAATCAAACCAATGTGGCGTTGTCGGTTTTCAGCCCGCGCCGCGAAATGACGGGAACGCGAACCGTTCCTGCCTTCCCCGGCTTCACGCCGACGGGAACAGTGGAGAGCGGAAAGGATTACTTCCGGATTCCCAATCTTGCGGTGAGCTATCGGCTGGAACCTAATGCCTTGGTCGATGTCGTGGCGCTGACGGTCTACGGCAATGGCGGCATGAACACGTCCTATCCTGATGTCTTTCGTGGCCTGAACACATTTCCTACTGACCCGTTTGGGCCGTTTCCAGACTGCCTCGTTCCGCCTTCCCCAGCAACAGGCTTCACGGCGCCGCCGATTGGCACGCGGACGGGCGTGTTCTGTAACGGTCAAATGGGCGTCAATCTGGAGCAGGCCTTCCTGTCGTTCGCCATGGCCAAGCAGCTTGGGCCCCTTTCGGTCGGCGTCGCGCCGATCCTCGCCCGCCAGGTGATCGAGCTTGACGGCTTGCAGGCGTTCTCCGCCGTATCGACCAATCCGGCATTCGTGACCAATCAGGGACAGGAGGATTCCTGGGGCGTCGGCATCCGCGCGGGTATCGAATACGCGCTAATGGAAAATGTCCGGATCGGCGTGGCCGGCGCCTCGCGGATCTATATGGAGGAGTTCAAGCTCTATAGCGGCCTGTTCGCCGAGCAGGGCGATTTCGACATTCCGCCGTCTCTGCAAGTGGGCCTGGCCGTCGACCTGATGCCCAACCTGACCGCAATGTTCGACTACAAGCGGATCTGGTACAGCACCATCGATTCCATCGGCAACCCGTCTCGCAACATCCTCACTTGCATGCCTTCACCGACGGGCGCCCCCGCCACGGGTCCGGGGTGTCTTGGCGCCAATGACGGCGCAGGATTCGGTTGGGACGACATCAACCTCTTCAAGGTCGCCCTCGAATGGCGCCCCGCCGAACGTACCGCACTTCGTCTGGGCTATGGCTACAACGAAAACCCGATTGGTTCCGCCGACGTGATGTTCAACATCATCGCGCCCGGTGTCGTGGAGCAACACATCGACGCCGGCGCGCAATTCCCGATCTTTGACAAGTGGGATATCGAGCTCGCCGGCATGTATGTCTTCGATCATTCGGTGACGGGGTTTGAGCTGCCGGGTCTCGGCAATCCGACCCATCAGATCGAGCTCGAAATGCACCAATACGAGGTCACGGTCGGCATGACCTATCACTTCGATGGACAGAATCCGATTGATGCGCTGTTCGGCGGCTAGGGACGAACCCGCCGGTCCCTGGGCCCCGTCAGCGCGCTGAAGGCGCAGGTAGTTGCCGGAAATCTCTCCCAGTCCGGCATCTACCCCGCACCTGAGTGGGGTAGCCAATAGGGTTCAACAGCTGGCGCATTTCAATTCCGTCTGTCAGCGCTTGATCGCCGAGTTCTGCCCCCCGGAAGAGGGTTGAGCCCAGCACACCCGTTTTGCCAGCGCGGTCCGCGATTACGTCTCCAGGACCAATGCTGACATGATTCCGCAGCTCTATCATGTCTCCACCAGCCTCGACGTCGATTGGGCCGAAAACCGGTCGCCAGGCGCATATGGACGTCGGGCAAACGAACTGATTTGATGGCATGGAATTTGTCGCTACCCAATTCGGAGGAACCAGCAATGAAGTCCAATCTCGGTCTTGGCAAAGCCGCAGCAACCTTCGCGGCAGTGATTTTCGCCTTGGGCGTCACGAGCCTTGTCAGCCTCGCCGCAAGCCCGTTTGAGGGCACCTGGAAGCTCACCGACACAAAGGGCCAGCCATTTGAAGTAACGCTCTCCGCCGACGGCTCCGCGAAGGGCGATCGTTCCGGCGAAAAACTGACCGGAAAATGGAAGGAAGAGAAAGGCAGCGCGGTGATCGACTGGAGCGACACATGGACCACGGAAATCAACAAGATGGGTGATGTGTACAGTAAGAAGGCCTACGAAAACGGCAAACTAATGGGTGTGTCTGCAGCGCAAAAGGTCAAATAGCGCCTGCCGCTAACCGCTATCGCAGGTGGTTGCTTCGATCGCTGAGAAAATTCGATTTGAGCGAAATTCGAGAGGGGCCGGTGGCTCGAGCCGCCGGCTCTTCTTGGTTTTTTTCCGGTCAAGCGTAGACCGCCCGCCTCTGGCAAAGAGCGGTCACTTGGCGCCGTAACCGAATTCCGTGAGCCTGATGAGGGCCGATGCCGAGCCTTCAGTCTTGCCTGGCGGAGCAAGCCGTGATTAATAGCCGCCATGTCTATCCGCCTTCACGGAGCGATTGGTACGCGAATTACGGACCCGGCCGCCTAAGGGCGCCCGGGAATTTGCGCATCCGTAATTCGTTTTCGCCTGTGGAGGAGACTTCCTGCCATGTCTGCTCGATTGTTGACCCGCGCGCCCGCGGCCGTGCCAGGGCGCGTCAAGGTGATCTATTTCGTGGACGCGGACGCCGATTTCGGCATGTTGCCGCGCCTGTTGCTCCCGTTGGCCAAGCTCGGCGTCGCGCCGGTCCGCGTGCACGCCAGCACCGAAAATGGTGACGGCGCCGAGATGCGGATCGATCTGCGCATCGCCGGTGTTAGCCAGCGCACGGCGTATCTGATCGATAAGGGCCTGCGCGGAATCGTGGGTGTGCGCTCGGTGATCGCGCTTGTGGAGTGAATTGGCCGGCGCGAGCGATAATGTGAGCGCGCTGAAAAACCATAGACCTCAATAGGGCTTCTCGGCGCCCTGCCAGCTTGCTTTGCAGGACTCCAGCCCCTCGGCGCCGGGAATATCGGGGCGCGAGCCATGGGACTTCAAGGCGGTGCTGCGCTTCGCGCGGTTCTGCTCCGACACCACATTGTCGTAGATCAGGTCGAGCACGTCGCCCTGCCAGCCTAGTGCCGGCATCACGGCCCTGACCGCCTCCGGCGAACTGATGGGCGTGAATCTTCGCCCCTTGGCCGGAACCAGGCTGACCGCGTAGGTCTTGCCGTCGATGGTCAGCGGTCCGAAACAGGAGATATAGACCTGCATGTTGTCGGGGTCGGGGCCGTCAAATCGATAGTCGGCGCCCTTGATCGTCGAGTTCACGTAGAGCGGGCGACCGGACGGGTTGTCGTGCTCGGTTCCATCGAACACCTGGAGGGCTTCCTCGTCGAGCCACGTGACCCACACATCGACCACCGTGCCCGGCGATGGGGTGAGTGTTGAGGGCATGGAGCCGTAGGAGACGAAAACGGGCGTCCAGGCGACGTCGAAATCCTTGAGCGTCCCCTTCATCACCGGCACGACGACGTCGCCCTGGAACTTCTTCGCGTTCAGTTTTCGGCTGATTTGGGCAGGCGCGGGGTTCGAGCCATAGCCGATCACCGGCGAGAGCTTGGCGTTGGTCTTGTGGCCCAGGCCGAGCGCCGCCAGTAGGGCCTTCACGGTGATGACCTCGCCATGGGGCAATCGGACCGTTGAATCGCCGAGCAGGTTGTCCGTCACCTTCACGTAAGGGTAGACGCCTTGGTTCACGTAGAGATAGGAGCCTTCCTCTCGCTCGTAGGGATAGGTGTAGCCCTGATAGACCAGATTGGCGCAGCTGAAGCCCTGATCCCAGCAGGGTGCTTTGTCCGCTGCCAAGACATGCGAAGACATTATTGGGGCCGCCAAGAGAGATGCTGCCAATAGAAGGCGACGGATCATTCGACTTGCCCTGGGACCGGTCTTCAAATCGGCTCGGTCTCGAAACCATCTCTATGACGTGCCGGTGGCGGATTTTTAGCATGGGACCGGGAAAAACGAGGCGGCAATCCGAAGCCAAAGGGCCGCCCTACCGGACGGCCTTTCGGCAGTCGATCAGCAGGGCCTGCTGTTACCAGCTGCGCTTGGCGCTGAAATTGCCGGCTTTGTACTCGGCGATCGCAGTTGCCAGCGCCTGGTATTCGACGCAGCCGCGGCCGCAGCGGTGCTCGATCTCAGCCAATTGCGCTGCCGCGGCGCCAAGCTCGCCCTTTTGCAGATAGCCTTCGCCCAGATATTCCCGTGCCCGGACATAGTTTGGATCGAGCGCAATCGCTCGATGATAATATTTGATGCCGTCATCGACATTGCCAAGCCGGCGCGTGGTGTAGCCGATATAGTTCAGGACCTTGGGATCCTCACGCTTCTCGATCAGCCAAAGGAATGAGAGCGCGGTCTTGTATTCACCCGCCTCGATCAGCGAAACGGCTTCGGCATAAAGGTCCTGGTCATTCAGCAGTTCGCCGCCACGCTGCACGCAGGTTTTGCGGGAGCAACTCCAGACATAGCCCGAACGGCACGGCTTCGCGCAGGCCTTGCAGCGCGACGAATAGTGCCAGCCTGAGGGACAGCTCGATCCACTGGAGCTGGACGAGCTACCGCCTCCGCCGCCGCCAAAGGCAAGCGCCGGTGTGGCGGCGAACTGTGCCAGTGCGAATAGCGACGCGGCAGCTAGCCCCGCGAGCCACAGCCCGCGCAGTCCGATGAAATCCGATCTCGCCATATCAGCTCTCCTTAGGTGTGCCGTGGCAACGGTTGGACAGTCCCTGCGCCTCGCATCGTTGGATATATCCTCAGCGCGGCGAAACCATGAACCGCTATTCCATACGACTCACGTGAAAGTGACAAGGCGAGAGCGAGGTAGGCATGATCGAAGGTCTACTCGATCGCCGGTTGTCATTGGGCTCTGGTCGGTTCATTTTAGGCGCCAACCAAAAACTGCAGCGGAGAGCGCGTGATGCGGGTTTGGCTTGTCTTCGGCGTGATGATTGGGTTGCTGGCCGGGCTTCTGGCGCAGGCCGTGCCCGCACGCGCTCAATACAGTCTCGATATTTCGCTGGAGGATTATCTGGCCGAAGTCGGATCCGACGCCAAGTTGGTCGCGGCAGGCAAGCTGGTGATCGACGGCCAGCGCATGCGGTGCGGCCGGCGCCCGACCGTCATGAACCCAAAATTCGACAGCTGGGGCGGCGCCTATCCGGGCTTCGTGATCTTGAACCCGGATCGGATCAAGGATCTGCCCACGCCGGTGAAACTCTACGTCTATGCCCATGAGTGCGGACATCAATTCGTCGGGCGCAGCGAGGAGGCGGCGGACTGCTTCGCGGTCAAGCGCGGTCGCCGCTATGGCTGGCTGGATCAAGATGGGCTGGAGGATATTTGCACATTCATCTCCAAGCTGAAGGGCACCTGGAACCATCCGCCTGGGCCCGTGCGCTGCAAGAAGATGCGCGTTTGCTACCGTGACGCGGCGCCCCGCGCCCGGGCGAGCCAAAACTGAGCGCGCGCCGACCGGTCCAACCCCACGGGATGCCATGAGGGCCAATGCGATGCGGTATGGCCTAGCGGCAATGTCATCCGCTCTTTTTGCTGCGGCGCTGCTCGCCGGTGCACTGCTGCCTGGGCAAGCCCCTGCACAGTCCGAGCGGGAAATCGTCGCCGCGGGCAAGCTGAAGGTCGCCGGCCGCACCATGAGCTGCGGACGCACGCCGACGCTGATTTCCCGCGGGTTTTGGGACTATGGCGGGGCTGGAGGTGCGGGCCGTAAGCTCATCATCCTCAATCCCGACAAGCTGGCGACCCTGCCCGAGGCCGTCCGCCTCTATGTCTATGCCCATGAGTGCGGCCACCAGATCTACGGCCCCAACGAGCCGAACGCCGATTGCTACGCGGTTCGGAGGGGCAAGCGCGAAGGCTGGCTGACCGGCGAAGGCATGAAGCAGATCTGCAGCTTCCTGAAGGACCATCCAGGCGATTACGTGCATCCCCCGGGGCCGGTGCGGTGCGAGAAAATGATCAAATGTTTCGATCAGAACAAACCCCAGCGGGCCGGACGCGGCAACAGGGGTTGACCGAAGCGCGGTTCCGCCGCATCAAGTCGAGNGCAGCCCAAGCTGTTGGTTCTGAAGTCGAATAGAGTGCGTTAATGGANAAGTTCACCACNCTGACTGGCGTCGCNGCGCCACTGCCGATGATCAATGTCGATACCGACAAGATCATTCCCAAGCAGTTCCTGAAGACGATCCAGCGGACCGGCCTCGGCAAGAGCCTGTTCTTCGAGCTCCGGTATGATGACGACGGCGGCGAGATCGCCGATTTCGTGCTGAACAAAGCGCCCTACCGAGAGTCTAAGATCCTGATTACAGGCGAGAATTTCGGTTGCGGCTCGAGCCGCGAGCACGCGCCCTGGGCGCTGCTCGACTTCGGTATCCGTGCGGTGATCGCGCCCTCATTCGCGGAAATCTTCTACGGCAACTGCTTCAACAACGGCATATTGCCGGTGAGGCTCGACCAGGCCGAAATCGACGCCCTGATGAGCGATGCCGAGAAGGGCGCCAATGCCACCATGACCATCGATCTGGAGGCCCAAAAGATTATCCGGCCCGATGGCGGCGAGATCGCCTTCGAGATCGATCCGTTCCGCAAGCGCTGCCTGCTGGAAGGCCACGACCATATCGGCCTGACGCTGGAGAAGGAGCATTATATCGCGGCCCATGAAAGCAAGCCGCGGCCGTACCGATAGTCGGAAATACCTAGGATTTTTTGAAAGGGAGGACCCAAGCCATGGCCAAAGCCATTCACCAAATGATCCGCGTGTTCGACGCAGACAAGGCGATCGATTTCTACAAGCGCGCGTTCGGTTTGGGCGTCGAGGGACGTTTCGACTTTGACGGTTTCTCGCTGATTTACCTGAAGAATCCCGAAAACGACTTCGAGATCGAGCTCACCGTCAACAATGACCAGGAGAAGCCTTACAGCCATGGCGATGGCTATGGCCATATCGCCTTCGCGGTTGATGACATTGACGCCGAGCACGCTCGCTTCGAGAGCGAAAACCTGAATCCGACAAAGAAGTTCGAGATGACATTTCCGAACGGTACGCCGGAGCGGGCATTTTTCGTGACCGATCCGGACGGTTACAAGATCGAAATCGTGCAAGCCGGCGGGCGGTTTTAGTAGGCGCCCCCAACATTAGGCCAATGCTGGCCGTCGACGGGCGCTCGCTTGCCGCCCAGTTTCGATCCATGGAGGGAAGTCTCGATGGCTAGCTTCAACATGCTCTTGCTGCCGGGCGATGGCATCGGCGTCGAGGTGATGTTCGAGGTCGAACGCGTCGTGCACTGGTTCAACGCCCAGGGCAACGCAAGAATCGAGACCGAGGCCGATCTGGTCGGCGGCGCGGCCTATGACGAGCACGGGCAGGCGATCTCCGATCAGACCGTCCAAACAGCGCTCGCTGCCGACGCGGTGATGCTGGGCGCGGTGGGCGGTCCCAAATGGGAGGGCGTCGAATACGACAAGCGTCCCGAGGCGGGCCTGCTGCGGTTGCGCAAGGACTTGGAACTGTTCGCCAATCTGCGCCCCGCGATCTGCTATTCCGCGCTGGCCGATGCCTCCTCGCTAAAGCGCGAACTGGTGGAGGGGCTCGACATCATGATCGTGCGCGAGCTCACCGGCGGGGTCTATTTCGGCGAACCCAAGCAGATCACCGATCTCGGCAATGGCCAGAAGCGCGCAGTCGACACCCAGGTTTACGACACCTTCGAGATCGAGCGGATTTCCCGGGTCGCCTTCGATCTCGCCCGCAAGCGCCGCAACCTGGTGCACTCGGCGGAAAAGCGCAACGTGATGCATACGGGCGTGCTCTGGAACGAAGTCGTGAGCCAGGTGCACGCCAGCGAGTTCGCCGATGTCGAGCTCAATCACATTCTGGCCGACAACTGTGCGATGCAACTGGTGCGCAATCCGAAGCAGTTCGACGTGATCGTCACCGACAATCTATTCGGCGACATGCTTTCGGACGAAGCCGCCATGCTGACGGGCTCGCTCGGCATGCTGCCATCCGCGTCGCTGGGGCCGGAGGAGAAGGGCAGGCGGCGGGCCATGTATGAGCCGGTCCATGGCTCTGCACCCGATATCGCTGGCCAGGCGCTCGCCAATCCGATCGCAACCATCGCCAGTTTCGGCATGGCGCTGCGCTATTCCTTCGACATGGGGCTCGAAGCCGATATGCTCGACCAGGCGATCGCGGACGTGCTCGATTCCGGCCTGCGTACCGCCGATATCATGCAAGAGGGCATGACCCAGGTCTCGACCACCGGGATGGGCGAGGCGATTATCAAGGAATTGGAAAGGCTCAGTGCTTGAGCGAATAGGAGATCGCCGATGACCGCTCTCAGTCCACAGCTGCTGGCGCTAGGCCGCGTGCTGCTCTCGATCATCTTTATCGTGGCGGGCGCCGAGAAGATCTTCAACTATGCGGGCTCACAGCAATACATGGAATCGGCAGGCGTGCCGGGAATTTTCCTGCCTGCCGCGATTGCGCTCGAGCTTGGCGGAGGATTGGCGATTCTGGCGGGCTTCATGACCCGCTGGGTGGCGCTGGCGCTGGCCGGATTCTCACTGGTGGCCGCGGTGCTGTTTCACCTCGATTTCGGCAATCAAATGCAGACCATCATGCTGATGAAGAACCTGGCGATTGCCGGTGGCTTCTTGGCGCTGGCGGCGGCGGGTCCGGGCGCCTTTGCCGTCGATAAGGCGTGATCGGAGCCGATCGCGTGCTGCCAGGGCCGCAATGAACGATTCCGGTCCGGTCATAGAGGATGCGGTCGCGATCGTGCCGGTGCGCGATATCGAGGCTACGGTCGACTTCTACGCGGACGTGCTGGGCTTCGAGCGCCGGATGGTTTCGGACGACAAGAGCTTCGCAATCGTCGTTCATGGCGATGCGGCGCTGCATTTTGTCGCAACCGATGACGAGCAAACGCTGCGCGCGACCGCCACCAACATCTCCGTCTATCTCTGGGTCCAGCAGCTCGATGAGCTGTTCGGGCAGCTTGAGCCTAAGCTATCCGGCCTCGGCGATGGCCGCGTCCGCGCGCCCTTCGACCAGCCTTACGGCATGCGCGAGTTCCACGTCAAAGACCCCGATGGCTGTCTGTTGATGTTTGGCGAACCATTGGGGTGAGGCTGCGGATTCGGATTTCGACGTGTCTTGGATTGCCCGCCGCCGGGCCTGGGCCTACTCGATTCCGGCGCGGCGGAGTTCCGGGCCCAACTGGCCCGTTATCCATAAAAGATACATGCGCAGACCGCTCAGCGCCGACCACACCGGATGGCCAAAGGCCGCGGGTTTGTTGCCCTCGATCAGAAAATGCGCCGACCAGTCGATGGTGTAGTTGACGAGGATGCCGATCAGCGCCAGCCACCAATTGCCGGTCACGACCGCGGCGGCCACCCCAATGATCGCGCAGCTTATGCCGGTGTAATGGCAAGCCCGCGTCTGCCACTTGGCGTGATCGCGAAGATATACCAACCAAAAACCGCTAAATGTTTGCGAGCGCTGCTCTGCCATCCCTTGCTTGCCTTGGCCGTCAGATCAGCTTATTCCCGACGCCGGATCGAAATTAAACGTCACGGAAGATGCAGGCGGCTCGCCCGCGTTGAGGTGTGAATTTATGGGTTATCGAATAGCAGTCGTTGGCGCGACGGGCAATGTCGGACGCGAAATGTTGGAGATTTTGGCCGAACGCCAATTTCCGGCGGACGAGGTCTACGCCGTCGCCTCGCGCAGGTCAATCGGCACCGAGGTCTCGTTTGGCGACGAAACGTTGAAATGCGCCGATTTGGAGAACTTCGATTTCTCCAAATGTGACTTCGCACTGCTCTCGGCGGGCGGAACTATTTCGAAGCAATGGGCGCCAAAAATCGCCGGCGCGGGAGCGGTTGTGATCGATAATTCTTCCGCCTGGCGCTACGACGCCGACGTGCCGCTGGTGGTGCCGGAAGTGAATGCCGACGCGGTCGCCGGGTTCATCAAGAAGAACATCGTCGCCAATCCGAACTGCTCGACGATCCAGCTGGTGGTGGCGCTGAAGCCGCTGCACGATCTCGCCCAGATAAAGCGCGTCGTCGTCGCGACCTATCAGTCGGTTTCGGGCGCGGGCAAGGAGGCGATGGAGGAACTTTGGAGCCAGACCAAGGGCATCTTCGTCACCGATGCCCCGGAGCCGGAAAAGTTCACCAAGCAGATCGCCTTCAACGTGATTCCCCATATCGATCAGTTCATGGAGGACGGTTCGACTAAGGAAGAATGGAAGATGATGGCCGAGACCAAGAAGATCCTGGACCCCAAGATCAAGCTGACGGCGACTTGCGTGCGGGTCCCGGTCTTTGTCGGCCATGCCGAGGCGGTCAATCTCGAATTCGAGAAGCCGATTAGCGCCCACCAAGCCCGCGAGGCGATGCGCGAAGCGCCGGGTCTGCTGGTGGTCGACAAGCAGGAAGACGGCGGCTACGTGACCCCGGTGGAGTGCGTTGGCGACTACGCCACCTATGTCTCACGGGTCCGCGAAGATCCCACGGTCGAGAACGGCCTCAGCCTATGGGTGGTTTCCGACAATCTGCGCAAGGGCGCTGCCCTCAACACGGTGCAGATCGCCGAGACCATCGTGAACCGCAAGCTGTTGAAGCAAGCTGCCTGACCCGTCGTTCACGCCCAGATCGCGATTCGCAAACCCTTGGCGTCACGAGGAGGATCGGGAGGGAACGATTGCGCTTGGCCTGAAGCAATCCGTTCGGCGATCAGCGCGTTGACGCTGGCGTCTATCAGATCGTCTGGCCCGACGCCCGACGGGCGCGGTTGATCCAGAAAACCGGCCTCAAACCCGCACGACCGCAACAATGCCTTGCGCTCCGCGAGGCCGGGGCCATGTGCTCTGCCTTTCAGCTTTTTCGGCAGCGCCATGGCTTGTTCCCCATTGAGCCGCCAAAACGCGAGCTCGGGATGGACTTCGTAGACCCGGCCCTCGAGCGCGGGCGTCATCAGAGAATCGATTTCTCGTATTTTGGGGAATAGGTGGAAGCACTGTATCGAGACTTTGCGTGGCGGGTCCGAGTGGGCCAAAGCTTGGGCGCAGGCTGCGCGGTAGTCTTCGCACATGACGGCCTCACGGGCCGGAACCGAGAACACCGACGACTGGCGCGGGCCCAGATGGGGCCTGGCCGCTTGTTCGGCCGCACGGCCACCGCGCCCGGTGTGCTCGGGCAGGCCGATCGGCATGTCGACGGCGATGATCAGCGGCGCCTCTTGTGCCTCCAGAATGTCGTCAAAGCGCGCCGCGAGCGCCAATCGTGGCGGCTCCGAAGACTTCAGATCGCGGAACACCACCGCCCAGCCGGTCCTGCAACCGTCGACGCCCGCGACCCAGGACGACGGCGCGCTCACCCGCCGCCGTTCAAGGCCTGAACTGGCCGCGATTCCGCTTTGCTCCAAGCCTCTTGCGATGCAATCAGCTTCAACTCATCGGCTCCGGCGCTGGCATCGAGCATGGCTTCCACGCCGGCGGTGGCGGTTCCGAGCGCTTCGCTGTCGCGCTTGCCGGCCAACAGCTGGGCCAAATAGAGCGCGGCCATCGCATCCCCCGCGCCATGGGGCACATCGGCACGCTTTGGCACCCGGCAAACCCAGGCGCGCTCGCCAGCGTTCAGCAGATTGACCAGGGCGTCGTCGCCGGGCTCGGGTATCGACGTCGCCAGCACCCTTTGGACCCTCAGCGATTTCGCGCCCGTCAGGGCGTCATTGGTGTCTTCAATGTCGTGACCGGCCAGTCTTGAGAGCTCAAACCGGTTCGGAGTGACGATATCGGCGGTGGGGACTAGCCGGGTCTGGATCGCGTAGGCCGCGGCCGCGTCGATATAGAGGCCGTCTGGATCGTCCCCCATGATCGGGTCGCAGAGATGCAGCGCCTTTGGCACGTGGGCCCGCACCCGCTCCAGCGCTTCCAATGTGCTGGTCACATGGGCTTCGCTCGGCATGTAGCCCGACACCACAACCGCGACCTGATCGAGCCAGCCATTGGCATCGAGCGACTCGGCCATGTCCTCCAAGACCTTGGGGTCCGTCACTTGGCCGGAAAAGCGCGCATGCTCGGGGTGGTTCGAGAGCACGATGGTGGGGAGCACCCAGACCTCGTGACCCAGCCGCTCCAACACGAAGCGCTGAGCCGAGGCGCCTACATGGCCGCGGGCGACCTGGGACGAAATGCAAAGTATCGTGGCCATATTCTGAAGCCGGGTTGCTCCGGTAATCGGGGGGCTGGATTGTGCCTTTTCGCTTCGGTAGGGTCGCGCCCGGTAACGATAGACTGATCGCAAGGGCATCCGAAAGGGGCAGGTGTGACCACGTTTCGACCGCGCCGCAGCGCGCTCTACATGCCAGGATCCAATGCCCGGGCGCTGGAAAAGGCGAAATCGCTTCCCGCCGACTGCCTGCTGTTCGATCTCGAGGACGCGGTCGCGCCCGACGCCAAGGCGGAAGCGCGCGAGCTTGTGCGCGAGGCGGTTCGCGGTGGCGGCTACGGCAAGCGCGAAGTCGTCATACGCATCAATCCCCTGGAATCGGAGTGGGGCGCAGATGATTTGGCCGCGTCGGCCGGGAGTGGGGCGGACGCAATTCTGGTTCCAAAGGTGAATAGGTTTGCCGATTTGGAGGCCGTACGCAAAGGATTGCTGCACGCCGATGCCCCAAGTGACCTGGCGCTTTGGGCGATGATGGAAACCCCGCTGGCGGTGATGCAAGCCGTGTCGATTGCAGAGGCTGCCCAGTCCCATGGCTATCCTCTGAAGGTCTTCGTGATGGGGACCAACGACCTGGCCAAGGAGACCCGTGCCGAGCTCACCCGCGACCGGTTGCCCATGCTGGCGGCGCTGTCGCACTGCATATATTCCGGGCGCTCCTTTGGGCTCGACATCATCGACGGCGTCTTCAACGATTTTCGCGACGAGGAGGGCCTGATTGCCGAATGCAAGCAGGGCCGCTCGCTCGGCATGGACGGCAAGACCCTGATCCATCCGAGTCAAATCGAGCCCTGCAACGCGGTATTCTCGCCGCCGGCAGAGGACGTCGATTGGGCCCGCAAGGTGATCGCTGCTTTTGAGGCGCCGGAAAATCGCTCCAAGGGTGCGATCAGCGTCGAGGGCCGCATGGTCGAGTTGCTGCACGCCGACATGGCGCGGCGCACGATCGCCATTGCGGAGGCGATCGAAGAGATGGGCGCACAGAGCTGAGGCAGGCTTGGGGGGTACGGATGGCCAATTCGAAAATGTACCGCTCCGCGCCCGTGCTTCAGGTGCGCGACGTGGTCGAGAGCGCGGAATTTTATCGCGAGAAGCTCGGCTTCGAGACTTCGGGCTTTTGGGGCGAGCCCCCCTGTTTCTGCATCGTCGGGCGCGACACGGTGACGATCTTTCTCGATCAATCCCGAGATGGCGGCGCAACGCCGATCAACCAATACTGGGCGGCCTATGTCTATGTGGAAGACGCCGATGCGCTCTGCGATGAGTACCGTGCCAAGGGCGTCGAGATCGTGAGGGGGCCTGCGGATGCGCCCTATGGCTGCCGCGATTTCGACGTGCGCGATCCCGATGGCCATCTCGTCTGCTTCGGCCAGGATTTGCAGCCCACGCCCGCCGGACCTGGGCTATAGGGATTGGGCACACGGCATGACCAAGACGGCAACCAAAACGAACCCGGGCAATTTCTTCGAAGACTTCGAAGTGGGCCAGGTGATCCACCACGCCACACCGCGCACGCTCGGCGATGGGGACGCCGCGCTTTATCTCGCGCTCTACGGGCCGCGCTTCGCGGTGCAATCCTCGCAAGTCTTCGCCACGGCGATCGGCTATCGCGAAGCGCCGATCGACGATCTGCTCACGTTTCATGTGGTGTTCGGCAAGACCGTGCCGGACATTTCGCTGAACGCCATCGCCAATCTGGGCTACGCCGATTGCCGCTTCCAGAAGCCGGTCTATCGGGGCGACACGCTGTCGACGACGTCGGAGGTGATCGGGCTTCGGGAAACCTCGAACCGGGAGTCCGGCATCGTCTATGTGCGCTCTACCGGGCGCAATCAGGATGGTGAGGTTGTGCTCGATTACGCCCGTTGGGTGCTGGTCAACAAGCGCGACAAGGGGCCCGAAGTCCCCGACCCGGTCGTCCCAGATTTGCCAGATCACGTGCCCGCCGGCCAATTAGGCGAAGCGCTGCCTGCGCTCGATGTGGCGGCCTACGACTTCACAGCCGCGGGCTCGCCGGACCGTTTCGGCGACTACTCCATCGGCGAGCGGATCGATCACGTCGACGGTATGACGATCGAAGAGGCCGAGCACCAGATCGCGACCCGGCTCTATCAGAACACCGCCAAGGCGCATTTCAACGCGTTTGAGCAGAAAGAGACGCGCTTCGGCCGCCGCCTGATCTATGGCGGCCACGTGATCTCCTTGGCGCGCTCTCTCTCCTTCAATGGGCTCGCCAACGCCTTCCACATAGCCGCGATCAATGGCGGACGGCACGTCGCGCCTTGCTTCGCCGGCGACACCGTCTATGCCTGGTCCGAGGTGCTGGACGCCGCGCCCCTAGAGGGAAGAAGCGACGCGGGTGCGCTGCGCCTGCGCACGGTCGCCACCAAGGACCGGCCCTGCGCCGATTTCCCTTACAAGGTGGACGATAAGACCTACGAAGAGGGCGTGCTGCTGGACCTGGATTACTGGGCGATTTTGCCCCGCTGATTGCGCCAGATCGAAACGCCAAGGGACCGCTTTCGTCAATTGGCAGCGGCTTTTCATAAGCAGAGATATCAAAGGGTGGACGGGGGTTGACGGGGTTCGGTCTTTTATATAACCATATGGTTATGGAAATAATTGGTCACGCGGCTCAGCCTGAGAACCTTGACGCGGTGTTCGCCGCGCTCGCCGATCCAACGCGCCGGGCGATCTTGTCGCGGCTGGCGGCGGGCGAGGCCTCGGTGAACGAGCTTGTGGCGCCATTCGAGATCAGCCAGCCCGCTGTCTCCAAGCATCTGAAGGTTTTGGAGCGCGCCGGACTGATCGAGCGGCATGTCGAGAAACAGCGCCGGCCCGCGCGGCTCAACGCCGAGCCGATGGCGGCGGCGGTGCGCTGGCTCGAAGAGTTCAAGCGGTTCTGGTCGGCGAGCTTCGATCAACTCGATGGCCTGCTGGAAGAGTTGAAACAGGCGGAGACGAAGGGGAACGGAAATGAGTGATGTGCCGACCTATCTGCTGGAGCGGGACTTCGATGCGCCGCGCGAGCTGGTCTGGAAGACCTGGACCGATCCGGAGCTGTTGGCGCGCTGGTACGGGCCCAATGTGGAGACGATTGTCCACCGCCTCGACGTGAAGGCCGGTGGGCTGTGGCTCAACGAAATGAGATGGGGGGACAAGGCCAACTTCGAGCGGGTTGAATACACCGAAGTCACCCCGCCGGAGCGACTGGTCTGGCTGCACTCGGTTGCGGACGCGGACTGGAATGTGGTTTCCAATCCCATGATGCCTGACTGGCCGCGCGTGCTGCTGACCACGGTGACCTTCGAGGAAGACGGCGGCCGGACCAAGATGCGCCTGACCTGGGTGCCCCATGGGGCGAGCGAGGCCGAGATCGCCTGTTTTGGCGCCGCGATGGAGGGTCTCGACAAGGGTTGGGGCGCCGGCATGAAGATACTCGAGGAGCTGCTGGCCGAATTGCAGGCGTGAGCCGGCCGCCGTGTTGTAGCGCGCAAGTCGGATATCGATTCCGTCCCGATTGCCGGGCAATGCCTCCCTGCTGAGCGCATGTAACGATATGCGGGTGTAACGCTTGCCCTCGCCCATGCACCTAGGAAAATGCACGCCCACGCCCAATTTATTAGGTGTGAACGGGTCTTTCGTTGCCGCCTGGAATGGCGCGCGCTAAAAGGCACCTCACTGGTGAACTCCATTGCTGGAGAACTTCATGGCGAACGCGAAGCCGGCCCGAGAGCGGCCGCTCTCTCCCCATTTGCAAATCTACCGGCCGATGCTGACGATGATGATGTCGATCTTTCATCGCATTACCGGATCCGCGCTCTATGTCGGTACGCTGCTGTTGGCCTGGTGGCTGATCGCAGCCGCTATGGGCCCGGAAGCCTATGCCACCGCGGGCGCGTTTTTTAACTCGCTGATCGGCCGGCTGGTGCTGTTCTTCTATACCTGGGCGCTGTTCCACCACATGCTGGGCGGATTGCGGCATCTGACCTGGGATACGATTCACGGTTTCGAGATTCCGACAGTAGAGTTCACCGCGCGCGCGGCCATCATCGGCTCCCTCAGCCTCACCATCCTGGTCTGGCTGATCGCCGTATTCGGCATGGGAGCCTGAGATGATCGATATGCGAACGCCGCTTGCCAAGGTCCGGGGTCTGGGTTCGGCCAAGGAGGGCACCGATCACTTCTGGCGCCAGCGCCTCACCGCGCTTGCCAATGTTCCGCTGACGCTGTTTCTGGTGATCGCGCTGATCCGTTACGCGGGCGCCGATTACGCCGCGGTCACGGGCTTCCTCTCGTTGCCCCTGGTGGCGATTTTGATGCTGTTGCTGGTGCTCTCAGGCGTTGTTCACATGCGCCTTGGCATGCAGGTCATCATCGAGGACTACGTGCATTCGGAGGGGCTGAAGGTCGCCGCGCTGATATCCAATACGTTCTTCGCGGTCACGGTGGGCCTGGCCTGCATTTTTGCGATCCTGAAAATGGGCTTCGGGGTCTAGGCCATGGCGCGCAGACCAACCAAGAAGGGAAATGGCGGCCAGGCGCCCGGTTATAACGGCAAGGCCTATCCGCTGACCGACCATCACTTCGACGTGGTCGTGGTGGGCGCGGGCGGCGCGGGGCTGCGCGCCACGCTGGCCTGCGCCGAAGCGGGCTTGCGCACGGCCTGCATCACCAAGGTGTTCCCAACCCGCAGCCATACCGTTGCGGCCCAGGGCGGCATCGCCGCCGCGCTCGGCAATATGGGCCCCGACAATTGGCGCTGGCACATGTTCGACACGGTCAAGGGTGCGGACTGGCTGGGCGACCAGGACGCCATCGAATATCTCTGCCGCGAGGCGCCCCAGGCGGTCTATGAGCTTGAGCATTTCGGCCTGCCCTTCTCACGCACCGAGGACGGCGAGATCTACCAGCGTCCCTTTGGCGGCATGACCACCGATTATGGCGAGGGGCCGCCCGCCCAGCGCACCTGCGCGGCGGCCGACCGCACCGGCCACGCCATGCTGCATACGCTTTACGGCCAGTCGCTCCGCCACGAAGCGAAATTCTTCATCGAATACTTTGCCATTGACCTCATCATGGATTCCGACGGCGCCTGCCGCGGCGTGGTGGCGCTAAGCCTGGACGACGGCACCCTGCACCGGTTCAAGGCGCATAAGGTTATTCTCGCCACCGGCGGCTATGGCCGCGCCTATTTCTCCTGCACCTCGGCGCATACCTGCACGGGCGATGGCAACGCCATGGTGCTGCGCGCCGGGCTCCCCTTGCAGGACATGGAATTCGTCCAATTCCACCCCACCGGCGTCTATGGCGCGGGCGTGCTGATCACCGAAGGGGCGCGGGGCGAAGGCGGCTATCTCACCAACTCGGAGGGTGAGCGCTTCATGGAGCGCTACGCGCCCCACGCCAAGGATTTGGCCTCGCGCGACGTGGTTTCGCGGGCCATGACGGTCGAAATCCGGGAGGGCCGGGGGCACGGGGCGAATAGCGACCACATCTATCTGCATCTCGATCATTTGGACCCGGAAATCCTGGCCGAACGGCTCCCCGGAATCTCGGAATCGGCTCAGATTTTCGCGGGCGTGGATCTCACCCGCGAGCCGATCCCGGTGCTCCCCACCGTGCATTACAACATGGGCGGCATCCCAACCAATTTTCACGGCGAGGCAGTGGCGCCCAAGGGCCGGGACAGCGACGCCACGGTGCAGGGCTTGCTGTCGATCGGCGAGGCGGCCTGCGTCTCGGTGCACGGCGCCAACCGGCTGGGCTCGAACTCGCTAGTCGATCTGGTGGTGTTCGGCCGCGCTTCGGGCTTGCGCTGCGCGGAGACCCTGGAAGCGAACCAGTCTCATCCCGAGCTCCCATCGGATGCGGGCGAACTCGCGATCTCCCGGCTCGACCGCTACCGCTACGCCAAGGGCAAGACGCCCACCGCGGAGCTGCGGCTCGAAATGCAACTCGCCATGCAGTCGAATTGCGCGGTGTTCCGCACCGGTCCGATCCTGCGCGAAGGCAAAAAAATGATCCAGCAGGTCTGGGACGCGCGCGACGATATCAAGGTGACCGACCGGTCATTGATCTGGAACACTGATTTGGTCGAGACGCTGGAATTCGACAATCTGCTGATTCAGGCCGCGGTGACGGTGGCGGGCGCCTTCGAGCGCAAGGAAAGCCGCGGCGCCCATGCCCGCGAGGATTTCCCCGACCGGAACGACAAGGACTGGATGAAGCACACGCTGACTTGGGTGGATGACGACAAGCGCAAGGTCCGGATCGGCTACCGGCCGGTTCACACCTACACGCTCACCAATGACGTGAGCTACATCAAGCCCAAGGCGCGGGTCTACTGAGCGCAAGCCAATTCGTTTGAAGCTGAAGGCAACCGATCATGGTCCAACTGACATTGCCGAAGAACTCCAAGATCACCGAGGGCAAGACCTGGAATGAGCCCTCGGGCGATGGCAATTGGCGGGAGTTCCGGGTGTATCGCTGGAACCCGGACGACGCCGAGAATCCGCGGATGGACAGCTATCAGGTCAATCTGGACGAGTGTGGGCCGATGGTTCTGGACGCGCTGATCAAGATCAAGAATGAGATCGACTCCACGCTCGCCTTCCGCCGCTCTTGCCGCGAGGGCGTTTGCGGCTCCTGCGCCATGAATATTGACGGCACCAATACGCTGGCCTGCACGCTCGGAAACACGGCGGTCGAAGGCCGCGTCAACATCTATCCGCTGCCCCATCTCTCGGTGGTGAAGGACCTGGTGGCCGACCTCACGAACTTCTATGCGCAGCTGCGCTCGATCGAGCCTTGGCTGCAGACCGTGACCACGCCGCCCGAGAAGGAATGGCGCCAGTCCCATGACGAGCGCGAGAAATTGGACGGGCTCTACGAGTGCATTCTTTGCGCTTGCTGCTCGACCTCATGCCCCAGCTATTGGTGGAACTCGGACCGGTATCTCGGCCCCGCGATTCTGCTGCAGGCCTATCGCTGGATCGTCGATTCCCGCGACGAGGCGACAGGCGAGCGGCTGGACGACCTGGAGGACCCTTTCAGGCTTTACCGCTGCCACACCATCTACAACTGCACCAAGGCCTGCCCCAAGGGCTTGAACCCCGCCAAGGCGATCGCCGAATTGAAGAAAAAGATGGTCGAGCGGCGGGTTTGAGCAGCATCGCTCAAGATCTTACCTAAACTATTGAAAACTAGTCTAGTTTCTGCCCACTGCTTAAGTGGCTGGTGCCATTGGATTCAGTGACTGGCTGGGGCGGACATGTCCGCTCCTCCCCCGAAAGCGGACATGTTCCGCCTAACACTAAGATGTCGGCTCCTAGCCATAAGCGGACGTTCCAGACTGTTTGGGTTTAAGTCCACTATAGGGTGCAAAGCGGACATCCAACCACTGCGCTCTCGATCCTCGAATTGCCGTCGAGCATGTAACCGCAATGTAACCGAGGCCGTTCCTGACGCTCATACGCCTGTCACTGCAACCTTATCCCGCA